>Ga0268265_10000147_pt1 | contig 88026 bp, 86 predicted proteins | sample KBSSwiS52_FD_190355 | JGI IMG/M metagenome (GOLD analysis project Ga0268265, IMG submission 190355) | Switchgrass rhizosphere microbial communities from Kellogg Biological Station, Michigan, USA - KBS Switchgrass S5-2 (SPAdes) (version 2) | ecosystem: Host-associated > Plants > Roots >... | reverse complement strand
GACGAGCACGTCGCGGCGGCCGTCCTTGCGCATCACCTGCACCGCCACCGCACCCGAGGCGGTACGCACTTTGCGCACGAACACCCACCGGACCCTACCCGCTTAGTAAGCCAAAACCGCGCCCGCGTCAAACAAAACAGCAGGTCAAAGCGATTTCGAACTCAGAATCCCACAGAGGTGTCCGAACTCAGGCGCCCAGCACGCCGATCGCGAAGGCCATGTTGCCCGCCACGCCACCGCGGTGGACGACCAGATCATCGACCAGGAAGCTCAACGACACCTTCTGCAGGTGGTCGGCAAGGAGTTGTTCGGAGAACTTGCCGGGGAATTGCATCAGGTGGTCGGTCGCGATCGATCCGGTTACCGCAATGGTCACGAAAAATCACCCTTCATTTATTATTTGGTCGGCAATTACTGTGTCCAGCGTAACTACTTCCACCATGACAAACGTCTCAGGCCGCAAATAACGGCGATAGTTGCCCGCGCACATCAATATGGCTCCGGCTGACGTTTGGTACAGCCCGTTTGGCGATGTTACATGCCCATGCTTGGGGGGCTGGTTCACGGCATTCGGCGAAAACTAGGCCAATTGGCGAATCCCCATGAGTCCCGTATCGACCGCTGGGCCCCTCCGCTGCCATTGTCCGTCACCGGTGCGATTTGACGACTTCGTCGTAGACAGATTGCATCGCGTCGGACCACGCCGACTCTGTGTACAAAGCATCGTATGTAGACCGACACTGCGTACTGATCTCGGCGAAAGATGCACGAACTTTCGCCAAATCGTCGGCCACTGAGTCGGATCCGACAATTCCCGTACCATCGCGGCTTACCAAGCGGGCCACGATCGAGTGGGAGCTGGCGATTACTGGGAGGCCCGCGGCCAGTGCCTCCAGGTATACCGTTGGCAGGCCCTCGGGCCAGATACTCGGAAATAGTAATCCTCTAGCGGCATCCATTAGGGCGCGCACCTCGTCCTGCGTGCGTTGCCCCAGCAATTCTACGTTCGGCGACGCCGCTTCGCGCAGTTCGTTGTCCAGGGGACCACTGCCCACAACCTTGAGCCTCGGGCCCTCGGGCCATCGGCGGACCAACGGAAGAATCCCCTTTTCCTCTGTGGTGCGTCCGACGAAAAGCCAGAAATCTCCCAGCCCGTCACCGCGGTGTGATCCAGGTACGGCAGCTGCCCGAACGAAGTTGGGAACTATGACGAGCTTCTCGGCAGGTACGCCCACCGCCGCGTAGCGCGCAAGCATCTCATCGTTGATGCAGACGATCTTCTGAGCCGCGAGCAGTAGCGGGTCGCGGTTAAATCTTGTGCCTATTGCCACCGGAAGGGTTGCGACCCTCCCTTTGAAGCAGCCGTATTTCATTGCCGGCAACGCGCTGCGGTGATCTGGGCAGAGGGTGCAACTCTTAGCCTCGCGCAGCAGCGTCGCCGCGGCACAGATTGGCCGGTAATTGTGAACTGTTGCAACGAGCCTTGACGAGTACTTCGACGTCCATGTGCGCCCGAAGTTGGGGAACAGGTTATGAACATGCACGATGTCCGGATCGAAGGTATCGATTTCGCGGTTTGGCCGCGGCCCGCGATTAGTGGCCGCATGCGCTGCGGCGAGCACGGGGTAGACAAACGACTTTTCGACGCTCTCCTGACGACGGCTGATGACTCGTACGTCATGCCCAGCGCGACGCATGGCGTTCACCTGCAGATCGACAACGATGTTTTCACCACTCGGCACCCTGCTGGAGTAGTAGCCATGTACGACGGCGATCCGCATCCGACAACCCCCTTAACCACTGTGCGCAGCAGAAACATATGCGATCTAGCGCTAGTGCCTCCCATCCAACCCTGTTGCGCCGATGGCCGCTGTGCCTTCGTGCGGTTCTTCCCCTACGATCGACCATGAGGGGACGAGGTTACGGAATGCAAGAACCTGGCGCTGGAACGTTTGCAAAGCTGCTTCGGCAGCTCATCTGCCAGGAAGTCATCAAACTGGATGATACGGTCCTGGTGCAGTTCGCTGGCTCTTTCGATGAAGTGGTTTGTGAGGAAGTAGGCTTGACTCACTGCACGTTCGCAAACATCGCACCGGATACGCACAGCACTGGGCACGGCTCGGCGGTGAAGTTCGACGCCCACCGGATGCCGCAATCTGCCCGATCGTTTGATCATGTAATCGGACATTCCGGACTGCACCACTGCTCACGTCCGCATGAGGCACTTCATGAGATGTATCGTCTGGCTCGCAAAACCGTGATCTTCGTAGAGAACCAAGACTCGTTGATGATGCGAGCGGCGACCCGCCTTGGCGTCGTAAAGTGGCATGAGCTGCCTGCGGTCATCGATGGCGGCTATACCTCGGGCGGCGTGGACGGTACGGGAGTGCCAAACTTCGTCTACCGCTGGACCCGCCGCGAGGTGCGCAAAGCCATCGCGTCCTTCGACCCCGCTTATGACGTCCCGATTCAGTTCCACGTCGAATGGAATCTCGGCACCGAACGAGTCGCCTCCGAGTTATTGCAACGCAAACTCCGCTTGTCAGATCAACAGACGCGGCGCGCGTTTGGTTGGGCATATTCGGTTCTTAACAAGACGGTCGCGCGGCAGGGCAACATCTTCGCCGCGGTCATCCGCAAGGATCTCGCCACGTTGCATCCGTGGATGAGTTCGCCGACCGAGATGAAAGTCCACTAGGCGCGCCCCTGCCGGCGGGGCTGGGCATCCATGGCCAGCTTTGCAGTTGTGGATACACTGCCCCAATTGGTAAGGGAACGGAATGAGAAAATTTCTGGCGGCGTGGGTCTTTGCGGTTGGCCTAATCATGGCCGCGCCGACCGCAGTCCAAGCGCACGGTGACCCAGCCGGTGATAGCACCGCAGCCTTACAGGCAAAGTTCGACGAACTTCAGCCGGGTGACACGCTAACGCTCGACCCAGGCATCTATCGACACGCGGGAATCCTGCATGTCAGAGTGCCCGGCGTCCACATAGACGGCAACGGTGCCACCCTCGAGGCGACGAACGACGCCACTTCGGCCTTTTGGATCGCGGCCGACAACGTCACGGTAAGCAATCTGAATTTCTCTGCGCCAGCCTCAGGTGCCAGATACTACGGCACGGATCAACACAAAGTTGTGGTTGGCGCAAACGGCGTGACTGTGCGCGACATTACCATCGACGGCTCGGCTGGAGTGGGTATCTTCGTTGGGGGTTCCAAATCATTTCGACTTGAGCGAGTTACCGTCCGAAATACCCGAGCGGATGGTATCCAGATAACTGCCGGCGCAACGGATGGTGAGATAAGCAACCCAACGATCGAAAGAACCGGAGACGACGGGCTGGCTATCCTTTCCTACACCGATGAGCTAGCCGGGTATGGCAGCAACGCTAGCCGAAATATCGTGGTCCAATCGCCTGTCATCAATGGTACTAATTGGGCCCGCGGCATCGTGGTCGCTGGGGGCGAGAATATTCACATTTACAACATCAGCGTCTCGCACACCAGTCTTGCCGGAGTTTTCGTGGCCTCCGTCGGCGCTCCGTTCTTCACGCGGTCGTCGACGGGGGTAGAAGTCTCGGGAGGCACCATTACCGACGCCAACGTGACTCCAGGGTTTCCTATGGGCGCAGTCGCTGTGTCAAGTGACCATCGCGGCTACAGCGTGGCTCAGACCCTTATTTCAGGTTTGACCATTACAAATACGGCTCCGCAGGCGCAGCGTAATATCACCGTCGAGGCGGCCAACGGCGGAACGCTGGCCAACGTCGAATTACGAGATATCCACATCCAGCAACAGTCCGATTTGCCAGCCGTGTATTCGAATGCTCCCGCTGACGGCTACATCCTCTCAGGCTTCACTTTGAACGGAGCACCGATCGACGTGCCCTAGATGGGTGGAAAGCACGCAACGCACTATCGGATGTCAGAACACGCCCGGCATACCGTCGCGGCGTTCAACAACGCACGCGATGATCATGAGAGCGACCCTCTGCACCAGGTTGTTCATCCCGACAATCATCCGGCCCACGCGGGTCAGGACCCAGCAGACTTCTAGGCGTAGAGAGCCATCGCTGCCTCGAGACGTCCGAGCCGAGCGGCATCGCGTCCTGCCGGGGCGCTTGAAAGACGGCACAATGGCGTGCGGAGAGTGACTTTTGCTCCGACGGTCGACGCAAGGCTACCGTCAGTAACATCGTTGGAACGTTAATTCAATCCCGACCAGATGTGTTTATTGGGGGTTACAAAATTTCTTCAGCAACGCCTAACCCGGCCAGCTCGGATGCCGGCGGCCACAACAGCGTCGCGCGCTCACAGGAGTTGTCGCACGGCGAAGGCCATGATTACGTCGTCGGCAGTCCGCACCTCAGACACCTGCCGCTCAACATCGTCGTTCGTCAAATGATCGCCGACGCTGTCAGAGAGATCGTTGCCCGCCAGGGGACATGCGAGGTCCTTGAGATCGGCGCCGGTCACGGCGTATTCACAGAGACGGTCGTTGGGGCGGGCGGCACCGCGACGGTTACGGAAATGTCGAAGCCCAGCTGCGATTTCCTGTCCGAGAAGTTTCGCGATACAGCTGGCGTACGAGTCTTGTACGACCCTGACGGCAATGCGGCGTTGCGTGATGGCGCGCTCTATGACGTCCTTCTTTTCATTTCGGTAATACACCACATACCGGACTACCTCGGGTCGATCACCAGCCTGTGTGGCAGCGTGCTTCGCCCTGGTGGCACGGTTGTGACATTCCAGGACCCTCTTTGGTATCCGAGACAGACCCGGAAGGCTCGCACGTTGTCGCAGGTGTCTTATTTTGCGTGGCGAGTTACTCAGGGTGAATTTCGCCGCGGTCTGAAGAGTAGATGGCGTCGGCTCCGAGGTGTCTACGACGAAAATGAGCCATCGGACTTGGTTGAGTATCACGTTGTCCGTGACGGCGTAGACGAGGAGCGCCTTGAGCGGCTCTTCAGAGAGCATTTCAGTCAGGTGGAGATCAAACGTTACTTCTCCACTCAGAGTCCGCTTTTCCAGAGGTTAGGTGACAAACACTTCCCCCCTAATACGTTCGGCATAGTTGCTAGCGGCCACCGTGTGCAATAGCCAAGACTTAGCCGACAGCGACGACCCAGTGACGACTCGGCGCTCTGCGAGGGCGGTGGTACCACACGCACATCCCGGCCGTGGCCATATGTATTGCTGGGGCGGGGGCTATGGCGCCGAGCTGCATTCAAGGCGGGACACCAACGGAGCGCAGATTAGGTGGAGTACATGGCTGTGGTAAGCGAAGAATCGATTCAGCGCGGATGGGACAGGCTTATCGACCACTTCCCGTTCACGGGATACCTGGACCACCTTCACGACGGGTCGATTGACGTGGCGCGCACTGTCGTGCGTTATCTGCCCGCCGGTTCGCGGATCCTTGATTTCGGGGCAGGGCCGGCAGACAAGACGGCCTTACTCGCCGAAATGGGATATGCCTGCACTGCAATGGACGATCTCGACGACGAATGGCATCGCCGAGGAGAAGCCCGTCAGCTCATCTTGGATTTCGCCGCCCAGATGGGCGTTGACTTCGTTTTGCTCGATCGCGAGGGCTTACCTCCAACGGATCAGTTCGACATGGTCATGCTGCACAGCGTCTTGCAGCACCTACATGAGTCGCCACGGGAGCTTCTGGTCGAGCTGGTCGAACGAATCCGCCCTGGGGGCTACCTGTTCATCACTACGCCCAATCATGTGAATTTGCGTAAGCGCCTAGCCGTGCTTCGCGGCAAGACGATCCATGCCGCCTTCAATCTCTACTATTGGTATCCCGGGGGATGGCGAGGCTACGTCCGCGAGTACACCCAGGGTGACCTCATTGACCTCGCAAGGGCGCTTGGCTTGGACCTGTTGGAGGTGCGTGGAGTGCACCATATGCTTTATCGCATTCCGCCTCGCGCAAGATCGCTCTATCGTGCTCTCACGGCGTGCGCTCCGTCGCTACGCGACACCTGGCTAATGGTGGCCCGAAAACCGGTCGGCTGGGTTCCCGCCCGAGATCTATCTGACGAGGAGTTTCGACGCGTAACGGGTCTGACGTCTTGGGCGGAAACCCATAGCGCAAGGACGTTGCCAGACTAGGCGCGCAAGCGCTGAGATTCGTTCTTCGTCTTCTCAGTGCCTACAGGGAGGTTGTATGTCGCTGCCCTATGGGACGACGATCGTATGGGCGAGTGATCGCTCGACGACCTCGCAGTCGACCTGCGATGGGTGAAATGTGGCGGTAGCCTGCAGTCGACCCTCGCCCGAGATGCTAAAGACGACGACCACATGATGCTCTGTTTCTGGGGGGACCATCCCGACGAATAACGATCGCTCGGGGTTTCGCCAGGTAATGGTGGCATCGTCTAACCACCGACTGTTGTCTACCAAAGTCAAATTGAGTGTGCCTGAAGCCCGTGGCTGCGCAGATCCGCTTGATGGCCGTCGACGCAGGACACGCCCTAGGCTCTGTAATCTGATGAATAACAGCCATCGTGCGAGCAGAAGCAGCGGCGTAAATGACTCAATTTCCTGTTTGAGCGAGGCGGCGAACTCACTTGCTGACATTCCAGGGAGGATGGGAACACGTATCAGCGCCTGGAAGTTCGCCGGGGTTGTGACACCCGGAGGCAGGTAACGCCGACAGTCGATAGGCACGTCGACGCTTTCGGGCATGGGAACACCCGCCGCCATAAAGCTGGTGTATGCACGGTGCATGAGTAAAGCGCTCAGGCTCACGCCACGATTGTGGAAATCACGGTGTCGCCGGAAATCGCTGACGAGACTGCCGTTTACAAACACAACGCTCAGTGGGGATTGACCTAAAGCCGGCGTGGATGCTGGGCTGGTCTCCGCGGTGTGTTGCTCCGCCGCAAGCTTGGAGTGAGCCGCGTACAGCGTCCGCCAGGCCACCGCCCGCAGGTCGCGTACCAGCTGCCGTGGTTGCGTGCGGATCGCGCGGGCCAAAGCACGTAAGACAGGGTGGGTGGTTCTGGTTTCCCGCGAAATAAACCATTCGGCAGTCAGCGCTGGATTGGTGAGCAGCACTGCGAGTTTCTGAATCATCCGTACGTCACCCAACCCGTGGTCGCAATAGATGCGCGTGCAGGAGCCGCATTGCCAGACTGCGATTGGTACCGCGGGACGTTTTCTGGCGAGGCAATCCAATGTGTCTTCGAGGGTGTCGGCATGGTCCTGGCACGAAGGAAGCAACAGCGTCTGTCCCGGTTGCGGCTGGATGCGCCAGTTCCTTGTACCGCGTTCGGGTATGAGGCTGACCGTGTTCGATGGATCCTCCGCCGCGATCTGATCAAGTACCGCGGCGGCGTCGTGGCGGATGTCGACGGTCTGAAGAGCCATGCACATTGGGATGTCAGCGTGTGCAGCATCGATCGGTCCGACACGAAGAGTAGTTGGTCGCCGTCTACGTTCACGAAACCGCAGCCGAAATATCGCTTGAGTGATGAGGGCGCGAGCTGATTCGTAACCACTCATTTGATGAATCGCCTTTCCTAAGCAGGGTTTGGAAGCGCTGAACCACCCCATTTTGTTCTTACTAGGCTGCGAGGGCGGAGGTGGCGGGCTCGCGTAGTGTGAGGTGCCGGTGCCGGTGCCGGTGCCGGTGGCCCCGTACTCAACGTAGCCGAGGGATCCTGCAGGCGTTCCTGCTTGTGCCAGGCCATCCAATCGTTGGTCGCCAAATTGACCTCGTCGACCCATCGCTAGGGCTTGCTGCGGTGATCAACCCGGTCTTGTAGGCGGCGTTGACTGACTCGACGAGGGTGTTGTTGTAACTGTCGCCGCGCGATACCACCGAGGAGGTGATTCCCGAGCTCGACCAGGCAGTCGGTACAGGCCCGCGGTAGGTACTGGTCCGCGGTTGAGACGATGAATCAATTCGGATAGATCTGAATCTGACTGCTAAACAACATGATTGAATGTTTGTTGCGGAACGTCCTCGGTACGCATCGTCGATGACACGGCCCAGCCGACGATCTTTCTGGTGTGCATTCGGCTCTGGGCTCCGAACGCCGGCCGAGTACGCCGCCGCGTGCAGGCACACCCACAGGACGGTGACCTGCGAGATCAAGTGAACCTGGAACAAACGAACCTGGCTCTAGACCGGGGGTGGTGGATGCGCACTAGCCAGCGGTCCGTAGGGATGCCTGAGGACCTACGCGCGGACGGTGAAGACGCGGCAGCCTCGGAACAGCGTGGCTTACTGAGCCAGATCTTATAAGTCAGGCGATCACATCAGTAACCGCTGTCGGTTAGCCCGCGCAACACCTAGACCCGGTCTTCCGTGAGAGGAGGCGCACTATGCGCCTCTAGCTAACGCGCGATACAGCGCGTCGACGGGGCCCGCTCCGTTGGGGAAGCCACCATCGCTCACCTAGACCGTAATCGGCTTATTGTTCATCGTGAACCCAGATGCCGTGTAACTGCCAGCGGGGACCGCATAGAACACGGGCCGAACGTTCTTTTCATAAATTGCAATGTTACGATAATTTATGCCGCTAAGGCTTCCCCCGCCGTTCATGACTGCGTTGCCAATGTTGAAATAGGGCGTAAGGGGTTCAACGATTAGAACGCCCGAGATGTTCACGTTGCTTACAGTCGCGTTCGGGTTGTCGTTGTACACCGTGATTGCGCCAAGCGGGATGCCGGTGGCCCAGTTAGCGTAGGTGATCCTGCCTCCGTTGACAGTGACGCCGCTAACGGACTGGGTCGAGAAGGTGTTGCCTTGATCGTCTGTGAAGACCTGCGACCCAATGAACAGACCGGATAAAGCGGTGCTCTGGACGTATATATTATTTAGCGTGATGTTCTGTCCGCCGACGATGGCTATCCCGCGGGTCTGCATTGAGTTTAGAACGAAAGGTGAGTTGATCTGGATGTCTGAGACGGGTTTCGGGTCAGTGCTATAGGAGACAATCGCTATGCCGTCGTCGCCAGTGTTCTGGACCCGCACGTTCGTCACGGTGCCGTGGCTGGCGCCGGCGCTGATTTGGATGCCATCGGCACCGGTGTTGTCAATGAAGACATTCTGGATGGTGAAGTTCTGCGCGCCAGGCGCATAAATTCCGACTCCCGCAGTATTCGTTATAACCATGTTCTTCACGGTGACACCGCTGCCGCCGAAAACTAGACCAGCCGCGGGCGGGACATTTTGCCGCGCGGAACTGGTAGGTCCGATGAGAGCCAAGTCCTGCACCGTCACGTTGTCGGCCTGGATGTATAGCGCCGAGGTGTTGGGATTGGTGGCCTGGAACGTGGCGTTGTCGCCATACACCGTAACGTTCGACGTGCGTATGTACAGATTGCCGCTGTGCTGGTACGTGCCAGGAGGTATATACAGCGTGTCGCCGGGCTTGAGGTTATCGAACATTGCCTGCAATGCCGCAGTGCTGTCTGTGGAGGAGGCACTTGCGTTGGTGTTTAGCGCCTGTTTTTCGGCTACAGGTGCGGTGTACGGCGTCGCGAACCCACCAGCGGACATCGTCTGTACCGATTGTCGGCGCGACCACGCGGCCGCGAGCGCCCAATTCACCGGTGGATCGGTGGTTGGACTCAATGGTCCAGCCGGCATCAGGGCGTCGATCGTCACGGACGCCAGTACTGCAGAAATTCGTTGAGGCAGACTGGCGGGTAACGCCATTGCGGCGAATCCCGGCGGACGAGCTGCGCTGAACAGGGTGGCTGAATACCCTGGCGTCGAACCCGCGGTGGTGTCTGTCACGTCGTTGAGGATCGCCGAGATCCTTGGGGGTACATCGATATTTGCCGCGCTTAAGCCCCTGTCGAGTCGTGGTGCCTGTTGGCCAATAGTTAACGCTGGTCGCGCCATCGCGCCGCTGTTGGTGGTTGCGCGTGACGGGAGTGCGAAGCTCGCTGGGGAAAGGCGTTGTGTTGCACCAATTATTGGACCGCGACGGGTCCCCATCCTCACTGAGTTCGCCGCTTCCCCTTCCATCCATGCCTTTATTGAAGGCCCTAAGTCATTGGATGACTTCATCGCTAGCGCGGCTTCTGCAACGTCTACTGCAACTGCGCGCGCCCCTTTCGCCGGGTTCAAGTAGTTCGACTTATCCAGTTGCGACGCTGACGGTTGATTCCGAGCTGCTCGCATGGAATGTGAGCTGGCATTGGTGCGAACGCCACTTCGATTGCCGCCCGACGCAATCGGCGGCGCCACGGGTCCGTTTGCGACCGCATTGCCGTCGCCTGATGACCCCGCTGAGCTCAGCGAGCCAGAGGAGCCGCTTGTGTCGGCCCAAGCAGTAGCAGGCGAGTGGGCAAGCGCGATGCCAATGCCGAGGGCGACTGCCAGTCCGCCGACGCGTCCGACGAAATGCGCGGAGCGACACCGCAGCGGCGAAACCATCGAGTGGATGGCAGCAGCAACAGAAACACTTCGATATTGGGGTCGCCAGAACTGGTCCAGCAACGAAAATGAGCCGTCTCCAATTTCTGGCGCTACTGGGGCCATTTTTGTCTCCTGCCTATGCGAGAGCACTTCTCTCATTCGGGATTCTTACAACTTACGCCTACTTTGAAGGTCCACAACACGAAACTGCATATTGCGGACACGAAATTTGCCGTACCGGTAAGTCGGTGGTTAGAAACATTTCAGTTCGGGAATATATTCGTATCTGAATTATTCTATTTCTGTAACTCATGCTGAGTAATCTCCATACTGAACGTCGCCTCGTCCAATATCTTTAGCCTCGGCGAATGGCAGCTCGCTGTCAGCGGTTTTGGGCGACGTCGGCCGAGATGTTGCACAAATCGGGTTTGCCTAGATGCCGCGGGAGGGGCACCATGAAGGCCACTTGGGACTTCCCCTCCGTCAGTCGCAAAGGATCCGTGGAATGTCCGAGGCCTCCGGCTCAGGATCGTCGACCGCGGGAACGCGCCGCTCCCGACGGTCTGCGAGCCAGTAGTGACCAATCGGCAGATTTGCGCGAAGCCCGCGAGAGGTTGAAGCTCCTGAAGCAGGTAATACGGCCAGCCCGGGGGATCTGTGCTGGGGCGGCATCCTCAGCGACGGAGCTCCCGTCATGGTGAACTGTGCGGTGCTCGATTCTCCATAAGGGTGTTGTACAAGTGGCGCAAGCCCAGTGTCACAACGTGACTGAAATGACCCCCGATCTGATCAACGCTACTCGCGAGCTCTACGCCGATGACTTAGCCCGCTGGCAAGAACAGGGTGGCCCGGCTGCGCTCCCAGGAATGCATCTGTTCGGTGTTCGCCAAGAAACCAGCCAGATCGAGAAACCAGCCCGCCGGTGGGCGACGTCGCCGCCGGCCAGTTTTGTGCACGGGGTCAACTAGCTATGTCTGAACGGCATGACGGAAAACCGAACGTCGACAGCAATTGACGACATCTCGGCCTCCGCCTCGCGCCACTGACGGTGTGGGGGCGGCAGGACTATGCTTAACAAGTGTTGACTGACCAGAAACTGGCGCACCGTTTCTATCCCGAATCTAACGTCGCAGGATTTAGTCATGTCGATGCAACCGTTGCGTTCTTCACGCAGATCGCTGCGGTTCTTCGCCCGACCGACCACGTACTGGACTTCGGAGCAGGACGGGGTGAACCCCTACTCGACGACGAGGTGAGCTACCGAAGGGAGTTGAGCAACCTTCAGGGCCGCTGCGCTCACTTAGCTGGATGCGACGTCGACGAAGCCGTCCTTGAGAACCCGTACTTGGACCAGGCCGCGCTCGTGCGCCCTGGGTCACCGCTGCCGTACGGCGACGCAACCTTCGACATCGTAGTTGCCAGGTGGGTGTTCGAGCACGTGGCGCATCCGGATGAAATTGCGCAGGAGCTGCTGCGGGTGGTCAAGCCAGGTGGCCTCATTGCGGCGATGACACCGAACAAATGGGGCTACTTCGCCCTTGGTGCGAGGCTGGTGCCGAATCGGTTGCACGTAAAGTCTTTGAAATTCGTTCAACCTGAGCGCAAGGCTCAGGACGTGTTTCCTACTTGCTATCGCATGAACACCCCGTCAGCGCTGCGCGAAGTTTTCGGTGCCCAGGCTGACGTCTACGTCACTCGGTGGGCGTCGGAACCGAGCTACCACTCAGGCCATCCATCTATCTACAGGGTGATTAAGTGGGCGAACAAGCACATGCCGACGGCACTACAGCCCTTGCTTCTGGTCTACATACGGAAGAACTGAACGATGGGTGGTGCGGCATAGACGCCCGGATGTGCTGAGATCGAGACGGTCGTTGTTGCGTCGAAGATGCTTCGACGGGTTTTACGGTTCTCAGCATTGTGTGTTTGTCGCCCGCATTTCTGACGAAGGTGTTTGCGCTACCACGCGGAGTGCGAGGAGAACCCCCAACGCTGCTGTGATAGTTGATGATGACGCCAGAGCGACGGCGACTGAAAAGGCGGACCCGAAAAGCTGTGCTGCTGCGACGCAGGCCCCTACTTGTAGCACAAGCTGCAGGATTCTCATGCGTAACGAGATCCTGCTCATGCCCAGCGTTTGAAAAAGCACGTACACGCTGTACGTCCAACAGCCGACGGCGCTGCTCACCCCAAGAAACGGCGCGACCTTGAGCGCTGGGCGCCATACATCGCCTAGGACCAGCGCTCCTAGCTCGGCCGGCACCGCTAACAACGATCCCGTGATAACGAGTGTCAATCCAGAGGTGAGTAGCGTCGTCTTCACCAGGAGCGACCATTGCTGCCGCGGCGACTCTGCAGCACGACGAGCGCGCGGAACAATGATTAGAGGCAGCGCAGCGACGAGCATAGCGATGGGGCCGAAGAGTGTGGCTGCGCCCCGGAGTCCGCCGGCGACTACCGTTCCGGCTATCGCCGTGACGGCAAATGTGACGAGGGTGGTTGACGTGGGGTTTAGCGCCTGCACGACGCCAAACCCAACTCTTGCGCTTCGGTAGGTCGACCACCATTCGAAGATTCGTCGATATTGGGGAAGAGTTCTAGTCACCGTGACGAGCAGAATCGCCCCGGCTGCACCTCCAATTGCCCACACGGCGACTATCAGCTGTGGCGGCAAAATCAGTCCGGCGAGGTGCGCGGCATAAAGAATTAACATCAGCACGCTCCAGAGGCCGTCGGACAGAGCGGCGTGGGATGCACGTCCCATCGATATTGCGCTGAAGCGCAGTATGTCCTGCACAAATACTGCCGGGGCGGCCAAAGCAAACATAAGGGCGACAGTGGGCTGATCGGTGAAATAGCCAATGGCTATCAGCAATACGGCTGCCGGTATGCCGGTTGCCGCAGCTCCGATCATCGCGTACCCAGACTCTGCGCGAATCTCCGGGATTGCCAGGTTGCTCACCAGCAGGATAGGCGTACCCAAGGCGCCCCTGTTGAATCCCATCCATGTTGAGAGGACCGCAACTAAAAGCGCCTCTACACCAAATTCCCCCACGCTTGAGACCGTGGCGAGCGAAAACAGCAGTAGTGCATTGCTGAGGCTCGATAGGACTTGGTCGGCCGCAGAGTAAAAGGCTGCATGCCTCCCTCTAGTGGGCGGACTCTCGGCTGCCACGACGTCTGTCATCGGCGGCGGCCCAGATGCATCACAACGTTGTCCACGAGGTGGATCTCACTGGTGTACGCCGTACTCGGCGGCGCGAAATCCGTATCCGACGTCCCAGATCCCACGATGAAGTCATCTGTCCTTGATCCGCCCTGTGCCAGCATCGTAGATTCCAAGAGTCGATTTACCACAACATCGCCAAAACCATCGCCTGCTGGGATGGGTGAGGATCGATCCAGCGGAGCACACAAGTGTCGTCTGCAGTATGGTTCACCGGTGCGGCTTAATCCGGTAGTCCTAGCTCGCCGCAGCGTTGCGATAGTAGTGTGTGCAGCCGCCTTCACAGCCTGCGCACAGTCAATCAGTGTAACTAGCATGGCTCAGGACGGCGACCCAGAATTATGGTCCGACTTTCGTAACAAACAGAACGCCGACCGGTTGCCGCTGAAGTTCGACTCCGGACAAACTGCTAATTCGATCTCCAGTCCAGCCTCCGTCGTACCGGTCATACGCGATGGGGCGTACACATTCCTTCCCTCCGGCCCCGGCACTGCTGCCAGCTACTACCAAGGCCGCACTCGCAATGTGGTTCATAGGGTAAGAGTCCGGTTTGCGTTCCGCTCAGGTCTGACCACGGGCGGGAGGATGGCCATCGCTATCCTCCACGAACAGCAGGAAGGCTTCGTCGTGCCCAGCATGGCAGCCCATGTCGTAGTCGGACCCGAGGACTGGAGCTATGGAGTTATCGACCCCGCGCCTGACAACGATCCCACTCCACAAGCAGTCGGATCTCGCTTGCAGTCGGTGGGCTCGGGCAAGTTTGACACACCTCTGAGCATGGACGGCTCCTCAGAACACCAACTGAATTTAGTTCTAGATGGCAACACCGCTCATTTGGAAATTGACGGCCAGCAAATGCCGCCGATCACGGATCCACGGATCGGTGATCCTGACTATGTAGGCTCATACGTCTTCTTCGAAACGTATTTCACGGCGGGCGATACTGATAATCGAACAAGGTTTTTCGATGTCGCGGCGTGGTAATCAACGTACGGGGTGTAGTTTAAGTTTCTGATGCGATGGCTTTGTCGCGAACCGAAACATCAGCTGCGAGTATTCCCATCGGTTCGTCGACAACCCAATTGTCAAGATCATAAGCATCGTCGGTATCGAAGTACCGTCCTATGGTTTCGCGTCGCCATTTCGCGGGAGATCCTGCGTACAAGCCTCGCTTGCCGTCGGCGGCGGAACTCCTCAACATCGTCGAATTCGACGCCAAGAGAGACTGATCCGGGAGATTCGCGCCTTTCAGCATTACAGCGCAGCTTCCCACCATGGCGTGGTGTCCTATGGTGACCCGGCCAACCGTCACCGTCGCGTTCGCGTAGTCGGGTGCATGCGACTGCACAAAGCAGCGGTTGCCGCCGAGGTGGGAGTACTCGCGAGCAATGACTGTCCCTGAGCAGTCAAGATAGTTTCGACTGCCGATTTTGGCGGCGTAACCCATGAAGAGGGTGCCCGCATCGTGATCGACTGTCTGAAACCCAGGATGTGCCGAGATCCAGTTCCATGAGCTAATGATGGCGTAATCTTCCAGTATGAGTTGAGAGAGTCCGCGGAAAACATTGAACGGCCCAACCCGCGCGCATTCGCCAATTTTTACGCAGCGGACGCCATACAACAGGTTCGGACCGATCAACGCTGAGGGCGCCACTTTATGGCCGAGCCCACGCAGCAATCGGTTCTTGAACCTCGAAGCGGGAAGCAGCCACACTAGCATCTGTATCATTAGTCCCCCCTGCACTCACTTCAACGGACAGTACGTGGAAAACGTATCCGTCTCTTCGTCCGTAGACCTCACCCACAAGAGCTCCGCACCCGATCATGCCTTGCCTTAGCAGGTGTCGCTACTCCAAGCTGCTCTGGACTATGGGTTCGGCGTGTGAGCATCAGTCGTGGCTCAAACAAGTTGGGTCATGCGGTGGGCTACCGCGAGATCATCGTGGCGTGTGTTGTGCAGATCGCCGACGGCAGGACTAACGCCGACGCTCACTGAAAACCCACAACTCGAACCAGGAGATCCGCCAGTATCGACAACGGTATCCCCGTTCCGAGTTCGTTCGCTGCGGTTCGGTAGGCGGCGGGACGTCTCCGTGTGTCATGCGCCTCGCGCGTTTGCTCATAGCATGCACGACGCTCTAGCTTGTTCTCCTTGTCCTTGAGACATCCGGCATGCTCATCACGGACGGCTGAGGGGTCAATCCTGGCCGGGTGCCCAATACTCAAGCATTTCGGCGAACGTGTCGAAAGCGGATCTATTGATGCCATAAGCCGCCTCGAAGTGCACGCTTAAGGGAAATCCAAGACCGCGAACACCGTCGATAACCCGCTTGTAGAGGTCGACCATCAGCTTTCGCCGCTCTGCCGGTTCAGCGCCCGCTAACATATTTACAAACTCCTGCTCAGCAGCTACGGCGGCGTTCCCAGGGTCCTGAATGAGCCAGTTGATCAGACCGACTCTGGTCTCCACCTTTGGCACGAAGCCAAACGAAAGCAAGATCTCGGGCCGATGATCGTTGGCGTCGGAGAACTCGCTGAGAAAGTCTACGATGATGTCGGAATAAAGTAGCTGGGTCATGCCGAAGGTGGCGCCCTGGCTGCACTTGAACCCGAACCGGCCTCGCTCGCCCGACCGGGTGGGTATTAGAATCGCGCCGCGGTTGGGGACGAGCTCGTTGAAAACGGATAGTGCCTCGGTGGGCGCCACTCCGGTGCCCTCGCCGTCGTGCATGGTGCGCGGTACGCCGACGAACGCTATGCCCTCGATGCCGCTCTCGCCCAGCTTCATCAGGCGCTCGCGCAGGGTCCGCTCGTCAAGAAACGCCGTCACTTGAGTGCAAAGTCCCTTCATGCCTGGGAGTTCGGGTTTGATTATCGACCAGAAGTCCAGCACGTCCATCTTGGGCTTCATTTCGATGGGTCGATCGCGATCTTCCTCGATCATTCCGGGGATCATCACGTGACGAATGCGGCCCGCTATGCCCGCTCCCACGGAACATGACAGTACTTTCTGAGCGTCCGCCAAGGCTTGCTCACGGCCGCGATCTAGATTTGGCGGAACGAGCTCTAGCGCGATGGTATTGAGGCTCAACGGACTCTTCCTAGTCGAACGAATTTGAGGCTGCGGCAGCGCACGCCGGTGTCGATGTGAGTAGCGACTTTGTCGCTACTCGTACGGAAGCGTACCTACTGTTTGAGGTATGTGCCCGCTGGGCGGGTCCTCGTCCCATTTCTACGTTGCGATAAGCGCGGGTATTGTTGTGAGTTAGCTCTGCCTGATTGAGAAGATCCTATTCGCGGTCAAGGGCCCGAGCGCTCTAGATCAACTTCGATTCGATCGCGGAGTGAGCACGTGGTCGGGAGGTAATTGCAACGATTTCGAAAGACTCTCCCAGCCATGTCCGATATGTCCATGTGCATGCCATCAAGTAGGTGTCTCGTAGATATCCGCGATTCGGAACCCCGCGACATGCCCTAAAAATTTGGGCAAACTGACGACCGCGAACGACTAAATCAGCGAACCTCTTCTCGCTGAGCGAAGCAGGAGTATCGAGTAGTTGATGATCGAGTTATTCTATAACCTCACAGTAATGAATTCGTTATTTTTGGCCATTGCCTTGTGTATCGCTAAGCCGAACAAATGGTCGATATCGGCGCTTTTGATGCTTGCCGTCGTTTGGCCTTTCGCAAACGGTGATCTCGAAGGAGATATTCTTATACCGCTTAGCGCAACTCACGCAGTGACGGCATCGGATTTGCTCTCGGTGGCCGCGGTGCTGGTCGCCGCGTTCGAGGTTATTCGATTGCGGCGAGCCGCGCGGGAGAGCGAGGGCCGTGACGCCGATGTCTAGAACGCAGGCTTGCGCTGCATCCTCTTTCGGCTCGGTCAGAAATTGCGCACCTGGCGCAGATCGTGTGGTCACTCGGGCGGGTCCCCCCAAAGACCTTGGTGCTTGTGAGCCTGTAAGTCAGCATGGCGGCGGAGGGCTTCCACGGGAACCGTGGATTGGTGCTTCGAGCCCGTGCGTCAGACTTCCGACTCTCCCTGCCCTCCCCACGACGGACACCTTCACAGGGCTATGAAATCACAAGCACCAAGGTCTTTGCGGGGACAACCACGACGAACACCGACAATGGTCGGCCGCTCCTGAGGCGAGCACAACAGGTGACCACCGCCGAATCTTCACGTATCACGGTGCGCCGCAGGCGCTGGTCTGCTGACTTGGGTATATCTGCCGGTTTCGCGGTTCGCGGCCCTCTGATCTCGGGTTGTGGTTCGGCTTAGTGCACCGGGCAGGCACCAAATTTTGGTTGTGGGCGCTCTACATGGACGCGGGTTTATGTATGAAGGTGTAGTTCCACATCTCTATGTGGACGAGGGTGTAGCCACAGTCCTGCAGGCGCCGAACAGATCGTAAAACGGCACGCAACGGCGATGGCTGGTCAAACTCGATGCAGACGACTTCGGGCCGAATGCCGTCCTCAAGAAACGATTGGATGACGTGATGCTCAGCGCCCTCGATATCCACCTTTAACAGGTCGATAGCAATATCGCCAAGGTCATTCATCACCTCTCGCAGTGTCTTCACTTGCCCGATGAAATAGTCGTCAGTATCTTGAAGGTTGACTACCGAGTAGTTGACATCGCGCATGTTTCGCGGATTGAAGAAACGAAGCTCCGCTGCCTCATTCCATAGTCCGACTGGAACCAGTACGAAACGGTCGCTTGTTGGGGCCACGCTTTCTGCATGGGCTATAGCGCGGGGTGTCGGGTCTAGTGTCACTACACGCATACCACGTTCGTGCAGAGCGAGGTCGAACGAGATGTCGTCGCCCGCCCCGGCGCAGTAGGCCACGGCTCCTGGACGGAGAGCAGCCTCAGGAACCCACCAGCCACCGTAGAAGGTTCCAAGGCGGATCAGCGGGGTGGCGCCTCCCGGCCGGAGGATAACCTTGAAAACTGGAGCGACAATTTGGAACCGAATGGCAAACTTGAGCCACCATCGGGCTCCGTAAACTCGTACATCTCGCCGAAAATTTCGGATAGCCTCAGGTAACTGCAACATTAACCCCTCCAAATTGTCCCGTTGTTCCGAATATCCCGTTGTGGTTAGGGTCGATCCGACACCACCAGGTCTGGCAACGGGGTTGTGTCGCTAGTGGCGCGCAAGAGCGGTCCAAAATGATTGCTCTGGCCGTAGACGAGTGGGCGGGTCGAGGACAGAATTGGTGCCCCCGAATTCCCAGCCTGTGTTACCGGACCGTATGTAGACCCTATTATGTTCGGAGTCGTAGAACGCACTAGTGGGATAAGCGCCGTATCGCCGATGCCGTTGCTTAGAACATTGGAGACAGTATGGCCTCCAATCCAGTTGGTTGAGTCCGAATCCAGGTTGGGCCAGCGCTCGTCATTATTGCCTGAACCGTGGTCGTCTGCATATACGATGTGGAAGTCTTTCGGATCGAGAAACTCATTACCAAACTTGCACCGAGTTATCACCATGCCGGAGCCGCAGTCCTCTTCAGTCGGCGAAAGCGTGAACCATATGTCGATTCGGGGAAAGCCTTCAGTGATTCCGAATCTCAAGAAATCACTATTGTGAATGTAGGTGTTGTTGCCGCCTCGTCCTAGCTTTATGTGCACCCGGTTCATGAGAAATGCGTTGTTGGCGATCGTGGTGCTGTCGGTGAAGCCGGATAATGCGATTCCCATCGAGCTGACGAAGTTATCGGCCCTGAAGATATTGCGCTCAATCTTCCAATACGGTTGGTCCGTGGTGTTGTTGGAAATGCTGGCGCCGCTATAGTTGATGAACGCGCAGTCAGACACAGTGTGGTAGTCCGTTACATTCACAGCTTCATACCTGTTCCTGACATGCCCCCTTCCGCCATTAAATCTGATGCCGCGCAGATTCAAGCTATTCCATTTTTGGTTTGAATCAATGAATGTGGTGCCTGTGGCGAGTCCCACCACTGTCGCGCCCTGTCCTGCGCCGACGATGAATGGGGCGCGGTGGTCAATTCCCGGGCCTAGGAAAATGTAAGCGCCGGGCGGAAGGTAAACGGGCTTATTCGAGGCGACCGCGGCACGGATTGCTGGCCCTGAATCGCGTTTGCCAGTGGGATCCGCACCGCCGGCGAACGCCGAATCAGTGGCGACGGCGTAATCGAGGGTCGGCTGATCGGGCTGCGGGGCACACTTTACGTACTCTTCGATTGATGACGGCCCCGGCGCAGCCGGTCCAACGGGGGAGGAGTCGGTGCCGCAACCAACGAGTCCTAGGAGCGTAGTCGCTGACACCCCCGACGCTATCAAACGGCGTCGCGACAAATCGGCGATTGCGGGCCCCCTCGTTCTCAAAGTCGGTTCGGGGCGACCAGGCGCGCCCGTCGTGGTCACACGCGACGCCGATACGAGCGCCACGGGTGACGATATTATTGAGCCGTGGCGCCGCCAAGACAGCTCTCTACACACACGGGTTGACCAGGGCGGCGTGCTCGGCTATGGGTTCGCTTAGCATACGCGAACTTCCTTGGGATGACGGTTCGGCAGTCTGCACATGGTCTTGCCCACAACCTGCGGCCGAGTCAGCGAACGCGCGCTCGCGAGTAGCGTTGCTTGCTTGGCGCAGTCACTTTCAAACGGATAAGTACGGTTGACGTACCGAAAGCTGTCGCACAGACTACAGGTTAGACGGCTAGGACGTCATTTTGCGGCGGACGACATGTCCGCGGCAATGGCGTCTCCGATCGCTGGTGTCCGTGGCCATGAAAAGTAACCGCTGGTGACCGACTCAAGGTATCCAATTTTGGCCCGGTAATGTGTAAAGAAGTAGTTCTGCTGCCTCCGCGCCGACGCCGAGGAATTCCTGGTCGGCGCGGGCCGCGATCGGCAACACCCGACTTGCGCTCACCACCGCAAAATAAGGTGTTAAGCCAAATGACCCGACTCGGTGGGCGACACTTCAAAGCCCTAACTCTCGATGCCAGTCCAGGTGTGGATAAATCCAGGACCAAGCGTTTGCACCCATGTAAAGCTGGAATCGCTAGCTCGCTGTGTGAGAAATCCGCTGAGCGGGGTGCTGGGCCGTTTACGCACCAGGCTGCGGAATCGCGGCGAAGCCCTTAACGTTGGGGTCAACGGCCGTGGAAGGGCCCATGGTTCCTTCGAATACAGCCTCGGTTAAATAGTGGTGTCCTTCACTGCCTGGAAGATCTCCAGTGGCAGAAAAGAAAGCACGATCAGAGCATTCTCGACGCCAAATGGCCGGTGATCCTGCGTACAGGCCTGGCCTCAACTCGCCATCCCTCGACGCAAGCATGGTGGAATTCGCCGCGAGGAGCGACTGATCCGGTAGCTGTGCCCCGGCAAGCATCACTGCGCAAGTGCAAACCAAGGAGTGGTAACCGATCACGACTGTCCCTACCCGCAGTAGATTGTTGTCGAAGTCGGGCTCATGGGTCTGTATGTAAGTCCGGCCTCCGCCGAGCCTTGAGTGTGGCTTCATGATGATCGTTCCCGAGGCGTCAAGATAGTGCCGGCTGGTAATGCCGGCCGCATACTCCATATGCAAAGTGCCAGCTTTTGGATTAACATCCTGGAAATGCGATACCGCGGAGATCCAATTCCACGAGTTGATCATGACATAATTGTCCAAGCGTACAAGGCTTAATCCGCGAAACACGTTGAATGGCCCCACTTTGACATTCTGACCGATTTCAAACCGGCGGACATTTAACACTAATATAGGCCCAATACTTGCGTTCGCCGATATCCTATGGCCAAAGCGCCGCAATAATGCGTTCTTAGGACGGCCGGAGGGTAGGAGCCAGACTAAAAGTTCCAAGAGAGAGAGCACTGCTACGACCTTTCGTCGGCGCGAACGATATGTCTACACTTTCCGCGTTGCAAGGCAAGGATTCGCAAACGCACGGGCAGACGGCGGGCGAGCCAGCCGTCTACGGCGACGGTAACGGTCAAATCGACACGACCAAAGGTACCAGCTGACTGTGGTCCCTCTCATCGAGATAGCATCCCTCTACGACTTCGGTATCGCGCACCAACGGCACCGCGGTGGTTACGGCAAGGACGCGGTAAGGACTCTCGTCACGGTGACTACCGCGTGTCTGGTGCAGTCTGAAACCGATGCTTGGGGCACAATCTGCCATGCCGTCGCGGGATTGAACCAACCGCATGGCACTACTCTCCTTGACCGTACAAGTCGAAATGTCCTGCGAGAGTCGATCTTACATCGAGGTGGCGTAGCCGCCGAATGAGTCCAACCGATCCGTCGGCGAGTTTAGAGTCCGTGGCCCCATGGTCGGTCCGAAGGGGACGATGCGATGCACGGCGGGTCAGAAGTGGCGTTCCGCGCAGGACGTCGTGCGAAGGCTGCGCGGCACGGAACGAGTTGCCCACACGGGCAAAACCCAGAGGAGATCTCCGACGAGCCCCAGTTCTCGCTCGCGACGCTGTACAAATCGCGCCGAGGCTACGGCGGTACGGATACTGATGCCGCCATGGAGCTCAAGGACGCCCCGACGACCTGAACGGCCACTCAACCGGCTGCTCGCCGCGGCTGAACGGAAGAAGGATGCCCTGCCGAGGTGGCTGGAAGATTCTGAACCCAAACCCAAGCACGTTGTGCACGTCGGAACGGTTCGCGTATAAATCAGTCGGACTTCTCCGCTGCACTATCCACGGCTGCCCCCGTGACCGCCTCTGCCAAACCCAGCGACTGAATTTCATACGCGCGCCAGCTCAGCTGAGCGCATCGGTCGACAGGAGCCGACGAATCGTTGACTGAAGCCTGTTGAGTTCGTCGCCACCGACGAGCACGCAGCCGTGCTGTTCGGCGAGTTTGCGTGCCGCAGGAGTGAAGTCATGATTCGTCACCACCATCGTTTGCGAGCAGTCGTGCATCGCGGCACCCGCCACGACCTCCTGCACGGCGCCTGCGCCCACGGGTCGCGATTGCCGCTTGCATTGCACCGCAACGCGATTTGGCCGACGGCCCACTACGAGGTCTACACCCCAGTCACCCGATGTGGGCGTCATGATGACCGGCCCGCATCCGCGAGCGATCCGAGCCACGTGGTCCTCGAACTCGATACCAGACATGGCCTCGTGCCGCGCGGCAGGATGTTCGCGGTCACTGGGTGTGCGGATGCCTCGCAATAGGCCGAGAAGAAACGCCGGCAGGGCGGGCGCGAGCACTCCGGTGGACACGCTCCACGGGATGCTCGCGCCGAGTAAGTACGCCCCAACCCCAGCCATGATCGCCACGACGATGCCGACCTTCCACACGGTCCGCACCTTAGGTCGTCGCACCGACATCGCCGTCGATGACAGGGCCTGCCCGTCTGGCCTAAGTCGGTAGGCGCGACCAGGCCGTGATCAGCGGTGGCATCATCATGATCGCTTCCGCGGCTGCCAGTTCCTCGCGCCACGTCGGCAGAAGCGCTTCTAGGTTGGCGAGTTCGCCGCCGCCCCCGCGAAGAGGTCCGCGTGTTCTGCGAGGAACTCCGTCAGCGATCGCGGCGCGCGCCCGGTGAACCGTTCGAACGTGTCGCTGACGTGGTACAGGGCCTGGTATTCCGTTGGGCGAGTGCGCAGATAGCGCCACAGGTGGCTCAGGTGCTCCACGGCGACGTCCGGTAGTCCGCTGCCGGAGGCGGCGCCGGCCCATTGGTCGTCGGTGATCTCGACGTACTGCACCGGTCGGCCGAGGATCTCTGCGAAGGCATCGGCGATCTCGGCGTTGGTGACGCTGCCTGCCATCAACCGAAGCACCGTGCCGTTCGGTAGCGCTGGCCCAGTGAGCACCGCGGCGGCCACGCGGGCGACGTCCTCGGCACCGACCATCGGGATCGCCGTCGTGTTCGGACCCCACGGCACGGCGATGACGCTCTGCTCCAGGGTGCTCTGGGCCATGGCCAGCAGATTCTCGTAGAACACGGCAGCGTCCAGATGTACGGCACCGACCTGAGCCCAGTCGAAGATCTGCTCGACGAGCCAGTGCCGGGTCTGGTGCGGGGTGGGGTGCGCTCCGTCGGTTTGAAGCCATTGGGAGAGGTTGACGACGTGCTCGACTCCGGCGGCGCGCGCTGCGGAGGCGAACGACGCGGCCGCCTGCAGCAGTCCGTCTTGCACTGGGTAGGTGAAGTAGGCCCGGCCGACCCCGGTCAACGCCGCGGTGACGCTCGACGGGTCGAGGAGATCGCCTTCGACCACGTCGGCGCCCCACGCGCGTAAGCGATCCGATCGATCGTCGAAGCGGTGCACGAAAGCCCGCACCGGTAGGTCGCGTTCGCGCAACAACCGAGTGACGTGCAGACCCGTCGAGCCCTGAGTACCGCCCGCGGCGCCTGTGACGAGGATGGGAGCGTCGGTCATGAGAGTTCCTTAGTAGTGGATTGCGTGATGCAACTTACTATGGCACGGTCAATTGCGTGACGCAATGTACTTCGGAAAGGCTGCGCAACCGATGTCGACTAGCCGACGGTTCGTCTGCCCGGTCCGGGCTGAAGTTCGACATCGCCAGGGCCCAGGTTGGCGCCGCACTCGGCGCAGGTGAACTGCGGGGTGAGGCGACCGCCGCAGCCACGGTGCAGTGTCAACACGGGAGGGCCGTCCGGGGCGAAGTAGCGGTCCCCCCATGTGATCAGCGCCATCACGACCGGCCAGAGGTCGAGGCCCTGCTGGGTGAGGACGTACTCGTATCGGTCTGGTCTGGTCTGATAGAGGCGGCGCTCGAGCACGCCGGCTTCGGTCAGGCGCGCAAGGCGGTCGCTGAGCACGTTGTGCGCAATGCCGAGCCGAGCGCGGAAGTCCTCGAACCGTTTCGCCCCCTTCAGGGCATCCCGGACGATGAGCAGCGTCCACCGCTCGCCGATCACTTCAAGACTGCGCGCGATCGAGCAGACCTGGTGTTCGTACGTGTTGGGCAGCATGCGTCCATTGTAGATTGCTTCACGCAAGTGAACAGTGCAGGCGATCCTCCGCCGCCGCCAAAGACAACGTCGACTGTATTGGCAGGAAGCCTTGACACCTTGCCGAACAACGTTCAGAATTATGAACCATGTTAGCTAAGGCGAAGCGCGATCGAGCTGCCGAACAACGTGCGGCCGTGCGCGCCGAGATTGTCGAGGCGGCCTGGGAGCTGGCGCGCGAGCGTGGTCTGCCTGGCGTGACGGTGCGGGACGTGGCCGAGCGAATCGGGATGCGAGCGCCGTCGCTCTACACCCACTTCAGCTCGAAGATGGCAATCATCGACGCGATGTTCGGACAGGCGTGGATCGACTACCTCGAGGTGATCCGAGTCGTCGACCAGGACCTACCCGCCCATCCGCGCGCAGCGCTGGCGACGGTGGCTCGCACGTTCTTCGACTTCGCCGCCGAGGATCTGGTGCGGTACCAGCTGATGAACCAACGCACGCTGCCCGGGTTCACCCCGTCGGCGGAGAGCTATGCACCTGCGGTGGAGGTGCTGGCCCGCCTCGACGACACGCTGCGTGGGCTCGGGATCACCGACGGCGAGACGCGGGACATCTTCACCTCGACCCTTGGCGGCCTCGTCGACCAACAGCTGGCCAACGACCCAACAGGCGATCGGTGGCGGCGCCTCATCGATCGGGTCATCGACATGTACGCCGATCATCTCGGTTTGCAGGGACCGCCACTATGGGAGCAGTCATGACCACCGACAGTCCGACGCGACCGCGCACCCGCGATCGGGCTCGCCGGTCGACGCTGGACCGCGCCACCGCGGACAGGCTTGCCGCCACCGAGTACCTACGAGTGCACGATGCCCTTGCCGCGCTGACCGCAGAGCAGTGGTCACTGCCCACGCCGTGTCCCGGATGGGACGTGCGGGCGCTGGCCACTCACGTGCTCGGAATGGCCGAGATGTCGGCGCGCACCCGAGAGAACCTCCGGCAGAATCTCGCCGCCCGCCGACGTGGCGGACTGTTCATCGACGCACTGACTGCGTTGCAGGTCGAGGAGCGCGCGCACTTGAGCCCATCTGACATCGTCGCCGCATTGGCGGCGGTCGGCCCGCGCGCGGCGCGAGCCCGGGCCCGCACCCCCGCGGTGCTACGCCGCGTGCGGATGCCGTTGCCGGAGCCGTTTCCCGGCGACGAGGCTTGGACGTACGGCTACCTGGTCGAGACGATCATGACCAGAGATCCCTGGATGCACCGCGTCGACCTGGCCGACGCGACCGGTCAAGCCCTGCACCTGACGCCGGGCCACGACGGAGCCATCGTCGCCGATGTCGTCGGCGAATGGGCCGTTAGACATGGTCGTCCATGCGCAGTGATGCTGACCGGGCCAGCCGGCGGACAGTGGAGCTTCGGCAGGGCAGGCCCTCGGATCGAGCTGGATGCGATCGAGTTCTGTCGCCGGGTGTCGGGCCGCACCCCAGCCGATGGGTTGTTGACCAGTCAGGTGCCGTTTTAACCCCAAGCGCCTCAACGACCCACTACCGCAATCCCTTTCGCACGTTCAGCGGCCTCGCCATGCACAAGTGGCGTCGTCTCTACGTCAGCGTCAACCCCAACGAAATACAAGGAAGAAATGATCACCACCACCTCTACTCCAGCCGCCGACACATTCAGCTTGGGCGGCATGACCCCGGGACCGGGAATGCAACTCCCGGTGAACGCCTACTGCCTCCGCGGGTCGCAACCGACGCTGATCGACGCCGGACTCTCGCCGATGAGCGCGCAGTTCCAGGCAGCCTTGTGGAATCTGGTCGAACCAGACGACCTGCGCTGGATCGTCATCACTCATGATGACCGCGACCATGTCGGGAGCCTGCAGGAAATTCTCGACGAGGCGCCCAACGCGACCGTGGTCACCAACTTCACGAGCATGATTCGGCTTGCCGAGGACTGGCAGCTTCCCCTCGATCGACTGCGTCTGCTCAACCCCGGCGACCGGTTGGACATCGGCGACGACGTGCTAGAGGCGTTCCGGCCTCCTACCTACGACAGTCCGGGGACCCTGTCCTTCCACGCACTGCTCCGCAACGTTTGTTTCAGCTCCGACTGCTTGGGAGCGTTCCTTCCGCTCACCGTGGAACCCGGGATGAGCGCCGAAGACGTACCGGTCGCCGAATACCATTCCGGCACAGCCACGTTCGCATCCGCCCTGAGTCCGTGGCTGCACGACGTGCGGGGCGAGCGCTGGAACGACGCGCTCGCGGCGCTCCGTAGTCGCAATATCGCGACGCTGCTCAGCACCCATGGTCTGCCCGTCAGTGCGGGACTCGGTGCACTGCTGGACGGCTTCGCGGGCTCGGCTACGGGGGCCCCGTACGTGCCGCCGACGCAGGAAGCCGTCGACCTGATGATCTCGATGACAGCCACTGACCGCTGACACGCCTCGACGAACGGGATTTCCACTGTGACAAACCGATTCACCTTCATGTCCGCGTTCGCGCTGGTCGCCATCGCCGCACTGCCCGCGTGTAGCGCGCGCGAGGGCCAACGTGAGCCCTCGGCGGCGACGTCCGACTCGCAGCACGTGGCTGCAATCCAACTGGCGGACGTCGGCGACGACGACTTCTGTCGAGCGCTCCGTCAGGCAGGGGTTGCCAACACGGCGACCTTGGGCGAATCGTCGGATCCCGCTGTGCTGCTTTCCACGCTCGATGCGTTGGCGACGAAGGCGCCCGCGGAGATCAATGCGGATTTCGCCGCCTTCGACAGCCTGGAACACGTGTTGCTCGACCCCACGCGAGCCGATCCCGCCGCACTTCGTCTCGCGAACCAACCCGAGACGCGAGATGCGGTCACCCACGTGCGCGCGTATCTTCGCGACACCTGCCACATCACGCAGTAACGCGGCATCACCTACACCCGAGCAATCCGACCGACCGCTAATGTCTGCTCCATGATGGATGAGCTCGCCGATTTCGAGGGGCGAGGGCCGCAATCTGCGCACGACTCCGTGCCCGTCGAGCACGCCCTGGCTGGCGGTGAACCGCAGAGCGTCGGCTGGTTCCGTTTCACCTTCGCCGACGAACGCTGGGAGTGGTCCCCTCAGGTCGAGCAGATGCACGGCTACGAGGCCGGCACCGTGACCCCGACCACCGATCTGGTGCTATCACACAAGCACCCCGACGACTACGGCCAAGTGGCCGCCACGCTCGACGAAATTCGTCGCACCTCGGGGGCCTTCAGTACCCGGCACCGGATCATCGACACTCACGGTGAGGTGCATCACGTGATCGTCGTCGGCAAGCAGCTGGTCGACGACGACGGATCGGTCATCGGCACCGACGGCTTCTACGTCGACTTCACACCATCGATCACCGAGGCACGGGAGGCACGCGTCACTGAAGCGGTCGCCGAGATCGCCGAAGCTCGCGGCGGCATCGAACAGGCAAAGGGCATGCTCATGCTGATCTACCGGATCCCGGCGCAGTCGGCCTTCGAGTTGCTCAAGTGGCGGTCGCAGGAGTCCAACGTCAAGCTTCGATTGCTGGCCGAGCAGATCGTCAAGGACTTCCTCGAGCTCACGTACGACGACGTGCTCCCCAGCCGTGTCGTCTATGACGGATTGCTGTTGACCGCGCACCTACGCATCGGCTCGTGAGGGGCTAGGTTTCGAGGGGAGGCTGCGCGGGCATTCCCGCTCAACGCGATGGTAATAGTTCGGACCGTTGCACATCGTTCGAATGTCTACCCATCGTTCGTGCCGTTGCCACCGGGCATGGCGCGCTGATGATCGGAGTGTTGATGCTTAGCTGCAGGATGGCCGAGGGTAATCTCGCGTGAGACTTTCAGGAGGACGCGTGGCTGTCGACGAGCAAGGCGAGCGCCTGCTGAGCGATCGCTCGGTGGAATTCCGAGTGAGCGCGCGGCTGGAGAACCTTGCCGTCGTGCGTACCTTGGTCGGTGCCGTCGGGACGTTCGAGGACCTCGACTTCGACGCCGTGTCCGACTTGCGGCTGGCCATCGACGAGGCGTGCACGTGGCTCATCAAGTCGGCCGTCGGTGGCACGCTGCTCGTCGTCGCGGTGCACCCGGCCGAGGACGAGGTCGTCGTGATCGCATCCACCGTGTGCAAGACGGCCGAAGTCATGTCGCCAGGCAGCTTTAGCTGGCATGTGCTGACTTCACTCACCGATGACGTGCAGACCTTCGATGCCGACGAGCCTGGCGGAGGCCGCCGATGCGGTATCTCGATGACGACGAGACGAGTGAGCTCTCTGCGGTGACGCATTCGACTTCCAGGGGTTCGTCATCACGGTCGACCTCTGAATACTCGGACGTGCGCGACATGTTCCGAGAGCTGAGCGAGCTCGAGGAGGGCTCGCCCAAGTTCACACGGCAACGTGACGCCATCGTCGAGCGCTGCCTTCCCTTGGCTGACCACATTGCCCGCCGTTTCGACGGACGCGGCGAGCCCCGCGACGACCTCGTCCAGGTCGCCAGGGTCGGCCTCGTGAACGCCGTCATTCGATTCGACGTCGACGCAGGGTCGGACTTCGTATCGTTCGCGGTCCCCACCATCATGGGCGAGGTTCGGCGTCACTTCAGGGACAACAGCTGGTCGCTCAAGGTGCCTCGTCGCCTCAAGGAGCTGCACCTTCGCTTGGGCACCGCCAACGCCGAGATGTCGCAACGGCTGGGACGGGCTCCCACGCCCACCGAGTTGGCCGCCGAACTCGAGATGGATCGCGACGAGATCGTCGAAGGTCTCATCGCCGGTAGCTCGTACAACACGATGTCGATCGACGGAGGCAGCGACAGCGAAGACGCCCCCGCGATCGCCGACACGCTGGGCGACATCGACACCAACCTCGATCAGATCGACAATCGAGAAGCGTTGCGGCCGTTGCTCGCTGCGCTACCCGAACGGGAACGCACCGTGTTGGTGCTGCGCTTCTTCGAGTCGCTCACCCAAACTCAGATCGCCGAGCGCGTTGGCATCTCCCAGATGCACGTCTCTCGGCTGTTGGCGAAGTCGCTAGCTCGGCTCCGTGACCAGCTGCAGTAGCGGGGACCGCTCGCCAGTCAATGCGCCGAGTGCTGCTTCCGCGCTTGCGTGAACGGGCAGCGCCATGTCCGGATCGCAGATCCGGAGTAGTCGATTGACCGACTTGCTCGTGGCCATGGCCCATGCGATGTCTGCGGCGGCGCACCGAACATTCAGGGTGTGCAATGCGGAAAAGCCTGCGGAGCCGAAGAATTCGATACCGGTGAGGTCGATGACCAAATTGTCGGTTCGGTCGGCATGGCGCAACGCATAGTCGATGAAGCCGATCGCATTCGCGGCGTCGATCTCGCCGTGCGCGGTGACGATCGCGGTCGACGGCTGTAGCCAACGGGTCGCGAAGTGGGCCGCATGGCAGACGGTGAAGGATTCGGGGCTGGCCGAATGGGAAGTGCTGACGTTGGGCATTGTGACTCCATCAGTCGGAATTCGTGATTCGCACTGTGGTTCACGTCAATTCGAGAAATTCGAGGGGCCCTGCGTCTCAAAGCCGTATGACGCTTCCAGATTGGGCTGTGAACTCAACCTATCCGCAACCCTACGCTGATCTAGATGCATCGACAAACGATGTGCACCTAATTCTCATAAAGCCAGTTCAGCCCAGCCAGCCGACGTAGCGCTCCCACGAAGGCCCGGCAGGCGGTGCGTCGTCGCGGGCCACGGTGGCCTGAATCAGCCCATAGGGACGGTCGTCGGCGTGGAACACCTCGTTCGGGTTGTCCACGCCGAACGGCGATAGGTCGTACACGAAGTGATGCCTGTTCGGCGCGGACAGCCTGACCTCCGCGATGGTCGGGTAGGTCTCCAACACCGCCCTGCCCATCTCGAAGAGAGTCTGCTGCAGCGCCAAGGATTGGACCACCGCGAATTGCTTGGTGAGCTGCGCCTTGACTCCGACGTAGGTAGCTTCCCAGTCGACCTCCGTGGTGGTGAACCGCCACTGGGCCACGAGGGACGTCGCCATGACCCGATCGTGGGTGGGCTCGAGAATGGTGTACGGATCGCTGAGGAACCCTGCAAACTCGGATCCGGTCGACTTGAGGATGACGAGGTCCTTGAGACCGCCGACGACCCACTCGCCATCTGCGTCCACGGTGATCGCGGCCGTGCGCACCTCCTGTCCCTTTCGCACCCAGGTATGGTCGTGCTCGGCACCGTCGACAATGACTCGCTCCCAAGCGTATTCGTCGATCTCGACGCGCGCGCCCTGCACCGGTTCCACGTCGCTGACGAAATGGCGGGCCAACGTGAGACCGTAGTCCTCGATGGACGTCAGACCCTTCTCCTTGGCGTAGGCGTAGATGGTCTGCTTCTGCGTATCCGTCGGCAGCACCTCGGACTGGTCGCCTGCGAGATGTGCAGCGCTGAAATCGCCACGTAGACAAGTAGATACGTTCACGTCGTGAATCTCGTGACGCGGTTGGTCGCGGTATATCCGCACCAGGCGGTTCTCCGCCTTGCCGTACTGGTTCTTGCCAAGGATGATGCCCGACACGTCTAGCTCCCTCGGTAGGTCGAATAGGCGAACGGTGATAGCAGTACGGGAACGTGATACTTCGCGCTCGAATCGGTGACCTCGAACGCAATCACGATCTCTGGGTAGAAGGTCTCCACGGCATGCGCGGCGAAATACGTTGCGGTGTCGAAGCGCAGCCGATAAACGCCGGGTGCCAGGTGGTCGGCGAGCTGGCCGATGCGACCGTCGTCGTCGGTCGTCGAGCCGGCGACGACGGTGTTGTCGGCCTCTAGCAGCGTGACTGGCACACCGGCGGCGGGTCGGCCGGACATCGCGTCGAGAACGTGAGTGGAGAGGCTCATGTGCTCGATACTGCCTCAGATTCCCCGTCGCTTCGCTCGCCCAGGCCGGCGGGCGGCTCACTCAGCAGGCGTTCGAGACGAAGCCGGTTGATCTTGGCCAACTCGTTGCGCATCACTCGGCGCTCCGTCTGTGGGTCGTTGTGCAGTCGATCCGACAGGATCGCGAGGAGCTCCTCGGCTGAGCGTCCGCTCGCGCACACCAGATACACGTAGCCAAACTTCTCGTCGTACTCGCGGTTCTTGACGGCCAACTCCTCCTTCACGGAGTCGTCGGCCGTCGTCACCGCTGCCTGTTCCCGGGCAGACGACGCATTGTCGACCTTCGCGCCGATGCGCGGGTGACCGTCCAACGCTGCGTCGATCTCGCGGTCCGGCAGTTCGGCGAGCACTCGGTCGGCACGGTCGAGGAGGGCGTCCACGTCGCGGAACGGCCCACCCGCGAGCACGCGTCTCGCCCAGATGGTTGACGAGCACACGCCGAACAAGAGGTTCATCTGCTGACGCTCCGTCAGCCTCGTGAACCCTTCTAGACCCAGCGCTGGATGCGTCGGCATTACTGCAGTTCGTTGAGCCGGCTGAATCGGGCGGCGGCGATCGGGTTGGCGTCGGCGACCAGATCGGTGAAGCGGTAGTTGGCGATCTTGGCGATCTCGATCAGGGCGAACGCCTTCTCTGCTGCGGGGGAGTTGTCCATGCGCGACCAACCGTTCTTCAGGACCCGGTCGAACCGCTCGGTCTCGCGCGCGCAGATGATGAGCGGGAAGCCGAAGTGTTCGCGGTAGGCACTTGCGAGCTCCACGACGTCATTGTGATCGGTCTCGTCCAGGTTGGACAGCGCTACGTGGTCGACGGCCAGCGCGTGGCCCGTCTCGTCCTCGGCACCAAGGTCGTGGAATGCGTTGAGAAGTTCCTCCTGCTGGTCGGACGACCCTGTCAGCACGGCGTCCTGGAAGGCCTCGCGCAGCGCGTTGGTGCTCTCGAACGGGCGCTGCTCGTATGCACGCTCGACGGCCCACGGCACGTCCTGCACCACGTGGCCGAACACTTCCGTGAAGCGGTCCTTGGTCATCGAATTGACCTCGTCGAGTGTGATGGAGCCGCCGCCCGCCACTCGGGGGCCGCGCGAACCCGTATGGAAGAACACGACGTTGAGCACGATTGCGGCCACTGCGCCGATGCTGATGCCGCTGCCGAAGATCAGGTTCAGGCCGGTGGGCATGGCCTTGGCGATGTCGGGATACGCCGTCACCCAAAGCGCCAACGCGAGGCTGGTGGTGACGATGATCAGGTTGCGGTGGTCGGTGAAGTCGACCTTCCCAAGGGTCTGGATGCCGACGACGGCAACGGTGGCGAAGAGCGTTAGCGCGGCGCCACCGAGCACCGGGTTGGGGATCGACGCGACGACGGCAGCCACCTTCGGTAGGAACCCCAGAATGATCATGATGACACCAGCTGCGGCCACCACCCAGCGGCTCTTGACCCCGGTGAGGCGGACGAGGCCAACGTTCTCGGAGAACGCGGTATACGGGAAGGAGTTGAAGATGCCGCCGATGGCGGTCGCGACGCCGTCGGCGCGCAGCACGTTGCCGATGTCGCTGGCCTTGATGCGCTTGCCGACGATCTCGCCCGTCGCGATCGTCGATCCCGTCGATTCCACGGCGGTGATCAGCAGCACGATGATCATCGTCAGACAGGCGACGAAGTCGAACTTCGGCAGGCCGAAGAGGAACGGCGGGGTGAAGCCGAACGCCGCTGCGTCGCCGACCTTGTCGAAGTTCATGTCACCGAGTGCGTAAGCCACAGCGCAGCCGATGACCAGCCCGAGAAGCACGGCGATGGTGGCGATGAAACCGCGGAACAAGCGCTGGATGCCGACGATGATGACGATGGTGCCGAGCGCGTAGAGAAACCAGCGGATGTTGGTCGGATCGGTCGTGTGCGTGTGCGGATTGGTTACGGCGTCCATCGCACCCACCGGCACCAGGCAAAGGCCGATGATCGTGATCAACGTTCCCGTGACCACCGGAGGGAAGAACCGCAGGAGCTTGATGAAGATCGGCGCGATCAGGAACGTGAAGATGCCCGCGACGATCACCGCGCCGTAGACGTACAGCAGGCTGGGGGCGCCGCCACCGTTCGCGAGGCCGATCGCAATGATCGGCGAGACGCCCGCGAACGTGACGCCCTGCAGTAGCGGGAGGCGCACACCGATCTTCCACACGCCGACGGCCTGGATGATCGAGGCGATGCCGCACGTGAACAGGTCTGCGGTGATGAGCTTGACCAGTTGTTCAGGGGGAAGGTCGATGGCGCCGGCGATGATGATCGGCACGAGCACCGCGCCCGCGTAGAACGCGACGACGTGCTGGAAGCCGTACAGCGCCAGCTTGGGGACCGGCAGCACCTCGTCGACGGGGTGCACACGCTTGGTCTGCTGGACAGATGTCGGGGCCGTCATCTACCAAGAATCGTCCAGGAGGACACTATTCGCATGTCGAGCTCGACGACGGCCGCGGGCATCGTGTTGGCCGCTGGAGCTGGCACTCGCTACGGAATGCCGAAAGTGCTTGCGCACGAAGGGGAGTGGCTACGGCGCGCGGTGGCGGCGTTGTCGAAGGGTGGCTGCGTCGACGTTGTGGTGATATTGGGTGCAGCCGTCGTCGACGTACCTCCGCCCGCCCGCTGCGTGGTGGCGGCCGACTGGGCGGACGGAATGAGCGCATCGCTTCGCGCGGGCCTCGCGGCGATCGACGGCTTCGATCTCGCGGTGCTTTCGCTCGTCGACACCCCCGACGTCGGCGCCGACGTGATCCGACGGGTGTTGGCGGCGGCCTCCCCGTCCGGGCTTGCGAGGGCCTTCTACGGCGGCAAGCCGGGGCACCCGGTGGTCGTCGCTCGCGAGCACTGGCCCGGGTTGGTTGCGAGCTTGCACGGAGACGAGGGTGCGCGGTCGTTTCTTGCTGGACGCGACGACGTCGCCGTCGTCGAGTGTGGCGACCTCGCGACAGGTGTGGACGTCGACAAGCGCTAATAACTTGGGGCGCAGATGCTTTGGTTCCATTTACACGTAATGGCGCGCATTTTGCGGTTGACTTCCCTAAAATCGGGCTATTGCGAAAATTGTTACGCCTGGACCGGGAATTGGGGACCGCCAGCTCGAGTCGTAGTGCAAAGGGGAAAAGCAATGGCCAAGCGAACTATTCTGGTCGACGATATCGACGATATCGACGATATCGACGATATCGACGGCAGTGAGGCCGGGGTGGAGACCAGACGTTTTAGTGTCGGCGATCAAAAGTACGAGATCGATTTGTCCCCCCGCAATCGGGAAGCGCTCGTGGACGCGCTCCGGCCGTTCATCGCCTGCGCCCGCAGGGTGGGTGGTCCAGCGGGCCGTTCGTTGCGACAGCCCTCCGCCCCCGCCGTGGTTGCGGAATCAGCTGCCGGCGCCCCGGACGACGAGGACTACTGTCCACCCGTACCGATGATGGGCCGCGAGGAGCGCGACGACATCCGCGAATGGGCAACGGCCCACGGCCATGACCTGAAGTCCCGAGGCAGGTTCCCGAAGAGCATCCTCGATGCCTACTACGCCGACCACGCCATCGGCGATGGCAGAAGGGTGGGAACTGGCTAGCGCTGCCCACCAGATGCGTTGAGCCGCAACGCGTTATAGGAGTTTCGTCGGGTCCAAGGAGCGCCCCCGGAACCGATCCGAAACAGCGCCGCGTAGCCGATCTGGTCGCCCGCGCCCGTGCCTAGTGACGATGTCCTTTCATGAATACACCCGGAGCCCGAGAACTTCTTCGGCGTAGCGGCGGACGGTGTCCTCGGACATGGCCGCCGCATCCTGGTGACCGGGCCGCGCCCTGCTTGCCATGAAGCCCGTTTCGGGGTCGAGCGTGATCTCGGCAAGCAATTCGCCGGTGGACGGCTCGCATACCGCCCAGGTGTACCGGGTGTCCTCGGCCCAGCCGTCCTCGGCGTCGTGGACGTAGTCGAGGTCGTGCTCCCCGAGGTCGGCGAGCGCGGGGCGGTCGTCGACGCGATCGTCATAGCGCAGCCCGCGCAGATACCAGGTGCCGTTGTTGATCTCGACGGGTTCCACGGATTCAGGGTCGCACGAGGCTCACTCTCCAGGGGATCTCAGCACTGCCAACGCCGTCAGTGCCAGGATCTTCAGGTCGAGCAGTAGTGACCAGTTCTCGATGTAGTAGTTGTCGAATTCGGCCCGGTCGGCGATCGACGTCTGGCCCCGCAGGCCGTGCACCTGTGCCCAGCCGGTGATCCCCGCCTTGACCCGGTGCCGTTCGCCGTAGCGGCGCACCTGAATCGCGAACAAGTCGACGAACTCCGGCCTCTCGGGCCGCGGACCGACCAGGCTCATGTCGCCTCGCAACACGTTGATCAGCTGAGGCAGCTCGTCCAAGGACGTCTTGCGCATGAACTTGCCGATGGCGGTACGTCGATCTTCGCCCTCCACGCCGCCCGGTGCCGCGCCCGTCCTCACCTCGAAGGCAAGAGCAGCGGGATCCGGCGGGCGCATGCTGCGGAACTTCAAGCAATCAAAGACGACGCCGTCGCGTCCTATCCGTTTCTGGCCGAAGAAGATGGGCCCCGGAGAGCTCACCTTCACGAGTATCGCGAGAGCGACGAACACCGGTGATATGAGCACCAGCAGGATGGCGGCTACGGCACGCCCGAGCACGTGCTTGACGGCGAATTGCCAACCCTTTGGGTCTACCCGGTCCAGCACCATCAGGGGGACCCCACCCAAGTGCTCGATCCGGGCGTCGCCGCCAACCGCATCCATCACACGGGGCACCACCCGGACCCGCATCCCGAGGTTCTGAGCGAGATGCGCCGTGCGGGCCAGTTTCTCGTCCGGAATGTTCGATGGCGCGATGATGAGCTTGACGGCGCCTGTTGCGCGCACGACGGACTCGAGGTCGTCCGTGGTCCCCAGGTAGGGCACGCCCATTGCCGCCAAGTCTGCCGGCGGATGGTCGTCCAGCAGGCCCACTGGAGTCAGGCCGTAGTCGGGCACCTGGCGCATCCGCGTGACGAGTTGGTGGACCAGTGGACCGGAGCCGATGATCAGGGTACGCGCCCCGAAGTGGAAGCTGCGCCGCAGATAACGCTGGCTGATCGACCTCGCCAAGCGGACCGCGGGCACGGTCACGGCTGCGCACAGCCACAGTCGGAGTGCCAGTTCGCCCGGACGCACGTACGCCACGACCGTGTCGCCGGTCCGCAGGGGAGGCACCAGCACCAAGAGAACAGCCATCGTGCCCAAGGCCGACACCGCGACGGACGTCTGCACCGGTTCGAACTCGTCGATGAAGGTGCGGTCCACCCTTCGCTTGTACATGGCTCGACCGGCCAGCACGACCAGCAGGATCGGCACGAAGATCCACGACCACGCCGAGAGGCTGTGGTCGTCCACCGGGCCAGAAGTCCACCACTGGGCAAACAAGACCGCCCAAGCCCCCGCCCATATGTCGAGTAGCACGGTGAGCCCGACGTACCCGCGTTCGCTGCGCATGTACTCGAACCACCGCGGCGAGCTCGAGCCGTCGTCACCGGTGACTGGTGAAGTCGCATTCCGGCGTAGCGGCGTTTCGAGCATCGGTCGAATCTCCATCGGAACGGCTAGCAAATATTGTCGTTAAAGATACCTCGGGGGGAAGGTGACGCATTACGAATTAGCTGAAAAAAAGCGTTCATTGCTCCGCGCTTCGTTCAGAGGCGAAGATGCGTTCGGCGGCCAGTTCGGCGAGATCGGTCAGAATCTGAACGTGTCCGGTACTCCACAGCCGAGGTTTTTGGTCGAATACGCACAGCGCACCGATCGCCTGGCCGCCTTGATTTATGAGCGGTACGCCGAGATAGGCAACAACGCCGCCTGCGGCGACGGCAGGGTGATTCTTGAATACGGGGTCGTTGGGCGCGTCCTCCAAGATCAATGGCGCAGCATTTGCTGCCGTGTATTGGCAAACCGACTGATCGAGCGGTGTTTGCCTTTCCTGCGGCGAATTGCCGCCCATGCCGAACTTGCTCTTGAAGAATTGGCGGTCGACGTCGACGAGGGATATGGCAGCCGACGGGGCATCTAGCGCCGCGGCCGCCGCTCGGGTGATGCGGTCATAGACCTCCTCGGGAGGAGAATCCAGCAGTCCGGTCGCGTGCAGCGCGTGCAGCCGCTCGGGGTCGGCTACGACGGCAGTGACGTCAGGCATCCCACTCCCAACGAGTCCACCGGGTTTGGAGAGATGGGCGATCAGTTCCTCCGCGGAGGTGCCACCATCGGGAACGTGGTCGGCGACCATCCGCGACGCGACCGCTCGGGCGACATAGGTTTCGACGTCCTCCCCTGCGGCAGCTGCGCGCTCGACCAGTACGTCGTCGAGCCAGTCATCGAACGCTGCAAGCCGACCCGTCATCCCGCTAACGCTAGCGAGATTCGCCGCGCGGCACGCAGCAGACGGAAAGTTTGAGTGGTTCAATTGCCGACCTGGATTCAGCTCGCGACGTAGCGTTGGGACTCGGCCGACTACGAGGAGGGCTGTGGCAGTCGACCTTCTCTTCGATGCGCGGCACGTCCGGAAGAGCGGTATCGGCACCTACATCCGCGTCCAGCTACCTGCGCTGGAGGAGGCCGTCGCTCGGCACGGCCTGTCGCTGGGCATATTGGGAGACCGAGACACCCTGCCCTGCCTTCGCCCAACAACTCGCGTGGTCCTTGCATCGCCGGACTTGGCCGCGATGTATTCGCCCGCCGAACAGCTGGTTTGGCGACGCGCGTTCGAAGAGGTGCGGCCACGCGCGGTCTGGCTGCCGCACTATCCCTATCCACTGGCGCGTCTGCTGCCTGGTAACCGCCGGACGCTGACCTACGTCACGGTGCACGACACCATCCACCTTCTTCCCAAGTCCCTCAGCGGACAGGGTTGGGCCCGCCGCGCCTTCGCGCGAGCGATGCTGGGTGCCGATGCCGTGTCGTGTAGCAAGATCTTCACGCCATCCGAGGCGACCGCGACGACATTGAAGAGAATAGTGCGGTCCGCACGAACGATGGTGACTCCGATTCCCGTCGACGAGATCTGGGTCGAGCCAGCCGAGAAGGACCTATCACCAGTCAGCGGACCTTTTCTGTTGTACGTCGGAAATACCAAGCGCTACAAGAACTTACCGCTGTTGATCGAGGCCTTCTCCGACATCGCGCAGACCATACCGCACAAGCTGGTGATCGCCGGCGGTGGCGCGACCCTGCGAACGTTGGATGAACGCGTCCGCCGACTCGCCGACGACAACCCCGACCGGGTGGTCTTGACGGGGCAACTCGAATTCGCCGCGCTGCGTGCGCTAGTCGCGTCGGCCGACCTGCTCGTGATGCCGTCGTTACACGAAGGCGCCGGACTGCCCCCGCTGGAGGCCATGGCCTCGCACACGGCGGTGCTGTCGTCCGACGTCCCGGTTCTTCGGGAGACGTGTGGTGACGGCGCCGATTATTTCGACCCGTATGACCGCGAAGGGCTCGCGGATGCCATCCGGACCCTTTGCACGGACCGCGCGGCAAGGGACGAGTTGGCCGCGCGGGGTCATGCACACGTACTGGGGCGCCAGCAGCGCATCCGTCCGTCTGCCGCTGCCGACGAGATTTGTGCCGAACTGCGCGAAAGCGGGACGTGACGTTACTTCGTGGCGCGACGGCGCCTCGCCAAGAGCGCAGCTCCGAGGATCACCACCACGGCGGCGACCGTAATCCCGATACCGACGGGCAGCCACGCGCTCGACTTCGTCGTGGCTGGCTGCGCCACGACGTCATCGTCACCAGATCTGATCGCGAGGTCGGTCGGAACACCCGCGGCGCCTGCAGCGAGAACGTCCCCGGACAGCCCAGCCCAGCCGACGCTCAACCCATCGAGGTAGGCGAATAGCGGGTCGACCAGCGTCCACGCACCCGTGGTCGTGACCAGCACCACCGAGCGGTTGCGCGGCCGATCGGCGAACGCCTGAATCGAGCCGAGCCCCTCGTCGACGTTGACGCGAAGCTCGGTGGGCAGACGGACGTCGAGCGCCTTGCCGTCGCCGCCGATGGGTGGATTCAGTGACGTCTTGCCCACCGCCGCGGAATTGGCCACTATCAGCGCGCCCGACGTCGCGTCGACTGCGGTCGCGAGGTCCACGACCCGAGGCGTCAGCTGTGCCGTCGAAAGGCGCGCGACCGCGGCCACGACGCGCGCGGCATAGCCGAGCTGATTCGGGCTGCTGCCGTCGAGCGCGACCACGAAATTGCTGCTGAACTCCGAGGGTAGGGCGCCGAAGCCGTCGAGAGGGAGACCCCCACGGTGCATGGTGAACGTCGAGGACGGATTGATCTGGAACGTGATGGGCGCCATCAACGGTCCGCACACCTCGTGCGGCGTGTAGGTGAGGGCGAACACGAGGTTGACACCTTGGCCGATCGCCTGGCCCGTCACGGTGAATGTTGCGTCCAAGACGCCGGTGTCGTCGAGCGAGGCCCGATAGACGACGACGCCGTTCGAACGCACCACGACGGCTGCCGCATCGTCCTTGGGCACTGGCGTGTAGTCGGCGAGCAAGTGCACTTGGATGCTGTCGGAGCGCCCAGGGCCGAGTGCCGCACGATCGACCCCGACAGTCACGCTGCCGGTTCGGAGTACGTCGGTCTTGCCGCTGAGCTTCAACTGGCTGAACGTCCGCGTGTCGCCGCTCGGGCCCGCATCGGCAGCGGCCTGATCGACGCGTACTGCGGCCACCTGTGCCAGCGTCTGAAGTTGGGTGACGAGAAGTGATACCTGAGTGGAGATTTCGTCACCGCGACCGGAGATCCGAAGGAAGACGCCGGGATTCCCGGGATTCTCGACGGCCAGCCCTGCCTCGCCTCTCTCGACGACGACCACACGGGCCAGTGCCGGGGCGGGTGGCGGAACCGCGCCGCGTTGTTGGTTGATGACCTTGATGGCCAACGGCTGCAGCCGGTAGAGCCGCGCGAACGTGGACACCAAGGTCAGCACCGCTTGCTGTTCGCTGCCGTCGGCATCGGCGGGAGCGTAGATCGAAACCTGCTGCAGCACTGGTGCGAAGAAGTTTGCGACGGTCGTTGGTGGAGTCACGTCGCCTGTGAACACCGTCGCCAGATCGCCGAGGGCGACCTGCTGAAGCGGGCCGCAGAATCCGTTCGCGTTGTCCGCCGGACGGACGGTGAACGACAGATCGACCGACGACGCTCGAACGCGCACCGCGGAGAGGTCGACGTCGAACGGTGTCACGGGCTGCGCGGGTCCCGCGACGGGCAGGTCGACTGCTGCGAGCAATCGTCCGTCGCCGTCGTCGATCTCGAGGTAACCGGCACCGACGTTGGCCGCTTGGCGAAACGTGCCTTGGAGCCGGACGGCGGTCAGCCCGTCGGGGATCGGTACCGTGACCGTCGTCGGGGTATTCGGGCCGAGTACCAACCCGGGTTCCAAGCCGAGCGAAGGCCATGTCAGCGTGACGTCAGCCCTCCCCGGTGGGTCGCCGGGGGCCGCGCGTACCGGATTGGCGATCGCCGTGGTGAGCACCGCTTGTGCGACCAGCAACATCACCGAGGCCAGCGTGCGAGATACGAACCCGCGACTCATGGTTCTCGAACGCGTGGCCGCAGCGGCATCGGCGAGGAGACAGAGCTGACCGGGTGCACGCTGTTCTACTTTCGAGTGTTCGAGACTTCGAGATTGTTTCCCACCAGGGGTCGGACTATACCGGCGGAGGTGACCGCTGAACTCGTTCTCGGACGCACGAACTGCGTTCGTCTCGAATTCGTTGCGCATTGTGATTCGATGTTGCTATCCCAACGACGATTGAGCGTCGGGAACGAAGAGAGGTTAGCAACGAAGACTTTGTGCGGCCGCCCCTTGGCTCGCGCGCGAGAGCAGCAATGAAGGGCACCCAGTGACCGTTCAGGAGTTCGGGCAGATCTTGCGTACCCGGTGGAAGCTCATTTGCGGCATCATCGTGATAGCCGTTCTTTGCGCGCTGGCCTATTCGTTGCTCGTCACACCGAAATATCAAGCCTCGACCCGACTATTCGTGTCAACCACTTCAGACGGCACCAACACCCAGACGAACGACGGCAGCCTCTTTGCCCAACGACGCGTCCTTTCCTATAGCCAGCTCTTGACGGGCGAGCTTCTCGCGCAGCGCACGATCGACAAACTCGGCCTCGGCATCAGCGCGCGAGATCTGCAAAAGGAGATCACGGCCACGGCGCCGACGGACACGGTCTTGATCGACGTCGACGTCGTCGACTCGTCACCGGTCAGGGCGAGAGACATCGCGAACACGCTGTCCGACGAGTTCGTGGTCATGGCTGCCGGGCTCGAGACACCGGACCTCGGAGCTCGACCCAACGCGCAGGTAGTCGTCCAGCAACGGGCGAACATTCCCGACAAGGCCGTGTCGCCGAAGAAGGCTCGAAACCTGGCGATTGCCGCGGTCTTGGGTGCAGTAGTAGGCGTCGTCATCGCGATCGTCCGCGACCGCCTCGACCGTACGGTGAAGACCACCGCATCCCTCGAAAACGTCACGGGCGTAGGGCTACTCGCCGACATTCCGGCCGAGCCGAAGCGCAATGAGCCGCTGCTCTCGTTCGAGGGCGATGCCTCACCGATGGCCGAAGCCTTCCGCGAGCTGCGCACCAACCTGCAGGCACTAGAGGTCGACAACGGGCCGCGGGTGCTTCTCGTGGCTGGCTCGGATGCCGACGAAGGCAGAACCGTCACGGCGATCAACCTCGCGTTGGCCCTGGCCGAGGCGAACTGCGCCACCGTCGTCGTCGATGGCGACCTGCGCAATCCGGAGGTCGCCGCATATCTCGGCACCGCTGCGACGACGGGCCTGAGCACGCTACTCACTGGCGAGGTGACTCTTCACGACGCTCTGCAGGAGACGCGCTTCCCCCGTCTGACCGCGCTCACTTCCGGTGCGGTTCCACCCAATCCGGCCGAGTTGCTCGCATTGCCGGCGGCCAAGGAGGTGCTCGGTCAGCTCGGCGCCGAGTTCGACTACGTCGTCATCGACAGCCCCCCGCTGTCGGTGACCGATGCCGCCATCCTGTCTCGCAATGCGCGAGGCGTGCTCGTCATCGCCCGGTGCGGTCACACCACACCTGAACGGCTGACGCGCACGATGGATGCGCTCAGCCGCGTTGGCGCGCCCGTGCTCGGCACCGTCATGACGATGACGCCCGGTGGGCGAGGCTGGCGCCGCCGCCCGCCCAAGAAGTGACCGGGTTGGCAGAATCATGCACCGCAGCGATCACGACCGAGATGACACGGGAGCCGGCTACGTCACCGCGATCCCACGATTGGCCGACGGCCAAGCACGCCTTGATCATTCGCCGATGGGCCCGCGAGGTGAGCGCCGCACGCTGGCGCTGTTGATCCTGGGCGCCATCGGCCTGGCCGTAATCCCCGAGGTCATCACGCATCTGAACGTCAAGCACACGCCTGACCTGTCCCCGCTGCAGGACGACACGGCCGCATCGAAGTTTCCACTCGCACATCTCGTCAGCTTGGCAGGCTCGGCGTTGTTGCTCCTGCTCAGTTCGGCCGTCGTGGCCAGGTACGGAAACCGAGGCCGTGACGTAAAGGGTCTGCTGCTGTTTCTACTCGCGGTGAACCTGCCCTACGTCGTCAATCCCGTCTCGCCCGAGGCCGGCGACGTCGTCAAGGTGGTCTTGGCGAATGCGTTCATCGTCGCACTGTGGAGTCCGGGAGCCACGATTTCGGACCTGCGATGGGTGCCGATGAGCATCACGGTCATCGCAGCATATTCTCTCGTCGGCGGGCTCGTCCTTCCCGAATACATGATGTACAACCAACATTCGGAAAAGGCGATCATCGCTGGCTGGGAACTGGCCGGTCCGTTCGGACACGGCAATGCGTTGGGGATGTATTGCGGTCTGGCGTTTGCGCTGGTGCCGCTGATCAAGGACGTGCGATGGCGGATTCTCGACGCGTCGGTACTGTTCGCGACCGTAGTACTGTCGGCGTCCAGGACGGCGCTGGTCGCATCCGCTCTGGTGGCACTGTGGTGGGCGCTCTGTCGGATGCGGTCAGTGGTTTCGATCCGCTTCGCAGGAACGCTGCTCGCCGCCGTAACCGCAAGCGCCATGCTGGTTTTGCCCTTCCTGGGGTGGAACCCACACGCCTTCAGCGACCGCGCTTCGGTATGGGCGAATGCCCTGGCGGCGTGGCAACAATCGCCGTTGTTCGGATTGGGTGTCAATTGGTTCCTGACCGACGCCCAGTCGACGGCGAATGCGGCCAGCTGGGCGTACGTGGGAACCGGGCACAACGTCGTGGTCGACACGCTGGTGAAGTCCGGTGTGCTCGGTGCGATCGTCTTGGCGCCGGTCTTGGTCGCTGGGATCCTTGCTACTCGCGCCATGACAGTGACGCGTCAACAGGTCGCCTGCTTCGGCTATCTCGTGGCCTTCTTCGTCACCGCGACGATGGAGGCCGTCTGGGCCATATTGCCCAATTTGCAGCTGTTTCCGATCAGTGGACTGATCTTCGCGGTGCTGATCATGGGCCGGCGCAACGACCCGGCGCAGGAGGGGGCGTCGTGAGCTCGGAGACGGCGGTCAGCGTGGTCATCCCGACCATCGGCAGGCCCAGCTTGCGGCGAGCGGTCGAATCGGTGCTGCAACAGACATTTCCGCCGGTCGAGGTCATCGTCGTGTTGGATGCGGATCGCGAGACGGACCTGCCCGATTCCCCCTCGATCCGGTTGTTGCGCACCTCGGGGGGAGTCGGCCCGAGTGCCGCGAAACACGTCGGCATCGAAGCGGCCGAGGGGAATGTGATTGCGCTCCTTGACGATGACGACGTCTGGCATCCGCACAAGCTGCAGACACAGCTCGGCGCGGCGCCTACGGGAGACGAATGGATCATGTCATGCCGGTTCTTCGTCCACATCGACGGGCAGGCGCCGATTCTTGGCCCGCGCAATCCGATCACGCCCCACGAGGGCATCGCTGCCTATCTGTTCGAGCTGCGGTCGCGGCGGGCGTTCAACATGGTCCAGACTTCGACCCTGGTCTTCCCGCGGGCCTTGGCGCAGAAGGTGCCAATGTCGTTGGCGGTCGGCTCAATTCACGACGAGCCGAAGTGGCTCATCGAAGTTCGGCGGGCATTCCCGGACCTTCCCATCATTCAAGTGCCCGAACCTCTTGTCGACATCATCTGGACCGCTTCATCGTTGTCTCGACCCGGAGTCGACCGCAGCAGCGAGCTGATCGATTGGGGCATGGGTGAACTCGCGGAAGAATCGAAGCGGGTGCGCGGCGACTACATGCTGACATCGCCAGTTGGTTCGGCACTCGCAGTGGGATCGCACCGAGGCATCATCAGGTCGATCGTTGCTGCTGTCCGATCGGGTCGGCCCGGCCGCCTGGCATGGGCGAGCGTGACCAAGTCGATGCTGAAACTCATGGGGGGCCGAGCCAGGACTTCGGCGACACGCGTGCTGCGGGGTTCCGCCTGGTCCGAAGAACGGCGCTGATGTCGCCCAGCTTCGCCCGCAACACCGTCCTCGGCTTCGCCTCCGGTGCCGCCGTCGCACTCGCCGGATTCATCGGCAATGCGATCGCGGCCCGATTGCTGGGCCCCGACGATCTCGGCGTGTTCGCCTACGTCGTGTGGTCTGTGACGATCGCGTCGATCGTCGCAGGACTCGGCATCAATGTCGTTCAGCAACGGTTCATTCCCAACTTGCGTGCCGAGGGCGAGAACGACAGGGCGGACGGGCTCGTCGGGGCAACCGCGAGGCTGTCGACGGCGGCCGCGATCGTCGGCTGCCCGTTGCTGTTCGCGTACCTCTACTGGCCGGGGAGAAGCGCGACCGAAGACCCGCATTCATCGCGAACCGTGGTCATCGCGCTCGCGCTGATCTGGTTCATCTGTTGGAAGTTGGCCGACGTCTACCTGTTCTATCTCAGAGGTGAACAGCGCTTCGGCGAACTCGCACGCATTTCGGGAGTGTCGGCCCTGATCAAGCTCACGGTGCTCGCACTTGGCGCGTGGCTGTTCGGGATTCCCGGTGCGCTCGCAGGCTACGTCGCGGGCAACATCCTGCCCGCCGTGAAAACCTTTCGCCTGCTTGGTATCAGAGCTCCCGTCGGTCCCACGCTGAGGCGCCAAGTCGTTCGGTTCGCCTTGCCAAGTTGGGCTACCGCCGTGATCGGTGGTCTGGTGTTCGGTCGCACCGAGATCGTCTTCCTGGAGCGCTACACCGGCATCGGTGCCGTTGGCTTGTTCGCGGCCGCGGCGACGGTGGCCGAAATGGCAGTGCAGCTACCGCCTCTCGTGCTCTCGGCTCTGTTACCGCGCTTCAGTGAGCAGTTCGGACTTGGTGCACATGACCACATGCAGCGTCTGTATCGGACGATGACGGCCCTCATGGCGATGATCATCGTGCCGCTGTGCCTCGGCATTGCGGCCATCGCTCCTGCACTGGTGCCCTTCTTGTTCGGCGTCGAGTTCGCCGATGCGGCTCCCGCCGTGTCGGTGCTGCTAGTCGCAGCGGCGGTCAGTAGCCTCGGCGTCACCACGCTGTATCTACTCCAGAGCGTCGGCAAGACCGGACTCCTGCTGATCACCAACGGGATTGGCCTGATCGGTACGCTCGCGCTCGGCTTCCTCCTCGTCCCGCGTTTTGGCCTCATGGGGGCCGCCTGGTCGAGGGCGATCGTTCAAGTGTCGGTCGTTCTCATCGAAACCTGGTACGTCACCAAGCGATTGAACGTCGCGCCGCCGTATCGAACACTCGCGGCAATAACGGTGGCGGCCGCGGCGCAGGGGGCTGTCGCGTATCTCGTCACGAGGGAGCTGGGCGGACCGGTGTCACTGCTCGTCTCCATACCCGCGGCGATCGTCGTCTACGTCGTTGGATTGCGCGTGCTCGACGTGATGTCCATCGTGGACCCGGCGCTGATGAATCGTCTGGTCGAGCGGCTACCCGGCCTGATGAGGCCGCTGGTCTGTCGCATGCTGAACGTGCCGACTAGGCCAGCTGACGATTCGGGATGATCGCTTGCTCAGCCCGACGCATTCTTCGCCAGCGCGATCGCCGCTGCCTTGGGTGCGAGGCCGTGTCGATAAACCCCGAAGTTCTGCTCGATGTCTGTGAGATCCGTTCCACCATCGACTAATTCGTAGTACATCAGCGGCCCGGCCCAGGGCCACGCGGCAACCTCGCGGCGGGCCTGCAAGAGAGCCGTCGACTGGGCGTCCTCCGACACCGCGTTTGGGCCGGTTCCCGTCGGAGCGCCGAATTCGGTGATCCAGATCTTCTTCTGACCATCGCCATGTGCGTCCATCACGCCGTGAAGCTTGGGTAGGTCCTTGAACCCGCCGACCATTGGCTGCACGGTGTCCATGGGCAGTGCTGGGAAACTGTACGGATGAGCGGCGATCCCGTCAGCGAGCTGTGCCGTGCCGTCGGCGTAGAGCTGCTCCAGGTAGCTCGCCGGGTCTATGTCTGATTCGTCATCCCCGTAGTTCGGCGCGAGACCGCCGATGAGGACTGTGGCCGCAGCGTCGACGCCGCGGATGGCGTCGGAAGCCGCTCGGAAGAGGCGACCGTACTCCTTGGCGTCGGGACGCGATGGCCAGAACTTGTGTGTATTCGGTTCGTTCCATATCTCCCAGGCGTGCACTCCCTGTGCCGCGTAGCGTTCCGCGGCGGCTCGGGTGAAATCGGCGAAGTCGTCGAGATGGTCGGGCCGGGCGGCGTAGTTACTGCTGGCCGAGGAACGCGTCCAGGCCGGGGTGTATGCAAGCACGGTGAGCACGTTCATCCGCCGGGCAGCGGCCTCTCTGACGATCGCATCCGAATAGCCCCAATCAAACTGTCCCCGTTGGCTTTCCACCGCCGACCAGTCGATGTCGATACGAACCCACGACATCTTCATCGCGGCCATGAGTTCGAACTGCCGCGCGATGTTGGCAGGGTCGGCGCCGCGAAAGTGAAGTGTCATGCCGATCGGGACGGGCTTGGTCGGCGGGATTGGGTCCTTGCAGGAAAGGGTCGCAAGCCCGATCAGAAGGAGCGCGAGCAGGCGCACCACGTTTGCGCGGCGAGTCCTCACGGGCAGGTGGGCGCCGTCATCGGAAGACCGCTCGGTATTCCTGGTTGCCCGGAACCACTCGACCGAATACGCCCTCGGCGCGCCCGAGCGCGAGCGCCAAGCCGTCCGCCGGTTGGAACTTCGCGGATTTCCGCAAGGGGGAGAGAGCGCCGCCGACCACGTGTCGAAACCTTGCCCAGGCCGGGTATTTCCATCGGCGGTAGAGGTATCCGGTGCCACGGCCGTAGCGGCGGATCTTGTGGCGGCGTTCCCTTGGGGTCAAGTGTGCGAACTCGGTCTCCGCGCGCATGGTGATGTCGGGGATCCACTCGATAGAAAAGTCGTCCAGCATCGACAGCCGCAACAGGAGGTCGGTGCCCTCGCCTGCCTGCCAGGGGGTCTGCGCTCCAGAGCCGATGGTCGGATCGAATCCGCCGACCTTGACGAAGTCGCGCCGCCGGATCATGGTGGCCGCCTCGATGGCACCCCACACCGTACGGCGGGTCAGCGGCTCGCCAGGCGCGGCGAGAGTGTTCCTAGCACCCTCCCGATCGATCAGCTGGACGGCGCACACCGTCGTGCTGGGCTTAGCTCGCCGCGCGATGCTCTCCAGGAAGTCGGCGTCGATTCGCGTGTTGTCGTTGGGGAAGCAGAGCCATTCGACGTCGTCGCCGAACGTTGCGGCTGCGGCGTTGCGGCCGTTGGAGATTCCCCTTGGGCTGACCACGGTGGTGATGGATAACTTGTCACCGAATGAAGCCACCACTTCGTCAAGGGCGCCTTGGGCGTCGGCGTCGTGGTGGGCGATGGCGATTGCGTGTGGCGGTTGGGATTGGCTGGCCAAGTCGTCGAGCAGAGCGGCAAGCGCATTCCATCGGCCCACAGTGGTGATGGCGATGCCGATTTTCGGGTGAGCCGGGTTTGCCAGGCTGTCGCTCACGAGCGCCACCCTAGCCGGTCGCGAGCGTGTCGGTGACCACCGCGGACATCTTGGCGCGGAACGCGTCCGGCGAGAACCTTTCGGCGTGTGCCCGGATCTGAGCGGCGTCGAAGTCGCGGCCGACGAACGACGTCAAGGTCTCGGCGAAGGAGTCGATTATCTCTTCGTCGTCAGCCCCGAGGACGAAGGTTCCGGTGACGCCCTCGACGACGCTGTCAAGTGCACCGCCGACGCCGAGGGCTACCACCGGCGTACCGCATGCCATGGCCTCGACCGGGGTGATGCCGAAGTCCTCTTCGCCGGGCATGATCATCGCCTTGGCTCGTCGGTACAAACTGCGCAGTCCCTCGTTCGAGACCCGTCCGACGAATTCGACGTCGGCGTCGGCGGCGAGGCTCCGGCATTGTGCGGCTTCCCGACCGTCGCCCGCAACCACCAACCTGACCCCGGCGGCTGCGGCTGCCCTGATGGCGACGTCGGGACGCTTGTACCCAACGAGCCTGCCTGCGAGCAGGAAGTAGTCCTCGCGCGGCTCGGCTGGGTCAGGGGTGTAGAACTCGACATTCACCGGCGGGTGGACGACGCGTGCCTCGCGATTCCAGTGGCGGCCGATGCGCTGCGCCACCGCGGTGCTGTTGGCTACGACGGTGGTGATCTTCGGGGCGTTGGCCAACTCCGTCCTGATCGCCAACCGGGACAGCGCGTCGAGGGCCGCGCGACCGGGGAGTGACGCCGCTTCCTTGCGGCGCATTTCCTCGTCCCAGGCCCACCGGGCCGGCGAATGCACGTAGACGATCGTCGGAACGGGTCGATCGCCGCGCGTGGCCGCCCCGACTGCGGCCACGGCAAAGGCGTGATGGCTGATGAGGACGGCGTCCGGCGAACCGAAGTCCCGGCGTCGCAACCACGCGGGTACCAGTGGCAGCAATGGTGCGTAGCTGCGGTAGCCCGCGACGCGGAAGGCCGTCGTCAAGCGGCCGGTCTTGATGCGCGAGGCGAACGCCGCATCGACCCTCGGGTCGACGATGGGGATGGTGATCGGCGCTGCCGGCCATTCCCGAGATAGTTCGGTGACGACGTGCTCCGAGCCCGCGATCTCGGTCAGCCGTTCGTGGACGATTGCGACCCGCACTCCGGGCTTTGGGCTGTCCACTGGAGCGACGCTAGTCGAGTGGAGGCGCTCCAACGGCAATTCTCGACATCGGCGGCCGCATTGCCGCGAGGTAGCTAGTCCTTGATCTCGCAGACGACGGTGCCCTGCGTGACGGCCGCGCCCGCTTCGACGGAGAGTCCCGTTATGGTGCCGTCCTTGTGGGCGGTCACTGGGTTCTCCATCTTCATGGCCTCCAACACGACGACTAGGTCGCCAACCGCGACGGTCTGACCTTCCTCGACGGCGACCTTGACCACTGTGCCCTGCATGGGTGCGGTCACCGAGTCGCCGGACGCGGCGGCCCCGCCGTGCCCGCCACGCTTGCGGGGCTTGGGCTTCTTGCGAATGGCGCCGGACGGAACCGCAGCACCGCCGCCGCCGAGCGCAAGGTCGCCGGGCAGGGAGACCTCAACGCGCCGGCCGCCGATCTCGACGACGACCGTCTGCCGCGGCAGCGAGTCCTCCTCGTCGATCGGCTCGCCGCCCGTGAACGGCTCGATGGTGTTGTTCCACTCGGTCTCGATCCACCGGGTGTGGACGGTGAAGCGTTCGCCGTCTCCGATGAACGCGGGGTCCGATACGACGGCCCGGTGGAACGGGATGACGGTCGCAAGCCCCTCGACGTGGAATTCGTCGAGTGCGCGACGCGAGCGCGCCAGTGCCTCGTCGCGGGTGGCGCCGCTGACGATCAGCTTGGACAGCATCGAATCGAACTGCCCGCCGATTACTGAACCAGCCTCGACGCCGGAGTCCAGCCGCACGCCTGGTCCGGTGGGGATGTCGTAGCGCGTCACGGGGCCCGGCGCTGGTAGGAAGCCGCGGCCTGCGTCCTCGCCGTTGATGCGGAATTCGATCGAGTGGCCGCGCGGGGTCGGATCTTCGGTGATGTCCAGCGGCTCACCGTTGGCGATCTTGAACTGCTGCAGGACCAGGTCGATGCCCGCGGTCTCCTCGGTGACCGGATGCTCCACCTGCAGACGCGTGTTCACCTCCAGGAACGAGATCAGGCCGTCCTGGCCGACCAGGTACTCGACGGTGCCTGCGCCGTAGTAGCCGGCCTCCTTGCAGATGCGCTTGGCCGACTCGTGGATCTCCTTGCGCTGTGCGTCGGTGAGAAACGGTGCAGGCGCTTCCTCCACCAGCTTCTGGAAGCGACGCTGCAGCGAGCAGTCGCGGGTGCCGGCGACGACGACGTTGCCGTGCTGATCGGCGATGACCTGTGCCTCGACGTGGCGGGGCTTGTCCAGGTATCGCTCGACGAAGCACTCGCCGCGGCCGAACGCGGCGACGGCCTCACGGGTCGCCGAATCGAACAGTTCGGGGATCTCCTCGATGGTGCGGGCCACCTTCATGCCGCGGCCGCCGCCGCCGAATGCCGCCTTGATGGCGATCGGTACGCCGTACTCCTTGGCGAAGGCGACGATCTCGTCGGCGTCCTTCACGGGCTCGGCCGTACCGGGGACCAGCGGGGCCTTCGCCTTGGCGGCGATGTGGCGTGCGGTGACCTTGTCGCCGAGGTCGCGGATGGACTGCGGGCTCGGCCCGATCCAGATCAGCCCCGCGTCGAGGACGGCTTGCGCGAAGTCGGCGTTCTCCGAGAGGAAGCCGTAGCCGGGATGGATCGCGTTGGCGCCCGACTTCGCGGCCGCGTCGAGGATCTTGTCGAACACCAGGTACGACTCGGCGGAGGTTTGGCCGCCCAGCGCGAACGCCTCGTCGGCGAGGCGCACGTGTGGCGCCTCGGCGTCCGGTTCGGCGTACACGGCAACGCTCGCCAGCCCAGCGTCCTTGGCCGCCCGGATGACCCGGACGGCAATCTCTCCGCGATTGGCGACGAGCACCTTGGAGATCTTCGAGCTGGCGTGAGTGGGCACGGGGCCTCCTGATGCGTGTGTCTCTAAGAAAGGTCTTTAAGAATCTATCCGGGGGCAGTTTAAGGGGAAGGCTCCTGTAGCGAGGGAACCGGTGTCGATTACCCGTCGGTAAGTTTCCGGACCGCTCAAGACGATTCGCGCAGACGCCGCTTGATGCGAGCCAGCATGGCCGACATGCCGCGTAGTCGCAGCGGACTGATCAATGCCCCGAGACCGAGATCGGTGTAGAAGTCGTCGGGTACGGCGAGGATCTCGTCGGCTGAGTGGTCGTCGAGCCCTGCCGCCAAGATCGCGGCGAATCCACGCGTCGTGGGCGCCTCGGCGGGCGCGCTGAAGTGCAGCCGGACGTGGTCGCGATCGGCGGCGTCGACGTGCAGGAACAAAGGCGACTGGCACTCCGGCACCGGTTCCATCGCCGACTCTTCGAGATCGCTTGGCAGGGGCGGTAATTCGTTGGCGAATTCCAGCAGCAGCTGCAGCTTGTCCTGGCCCTGCATGTCGGCGAAGTCCGACACCACCTCGGCCAGTGCGGCCGGCACGGTCATGAGGAGCCTGGCGCGGTTCCGGGCTCGTCGCCGACGGCCACGGGCACGCGCACGGCATTGCCCCATTCAGTCCAAGAGCCGTCGTAGTTGCGAACGCCCGGCAGGCCGAGCAAGTGGGTCAGCACGAACCAGGTGTGGCTGGATCGCTCACCGATGCGGCAGTACACGACCGTCTTGTCTTCTTCTGTCAAATACCCGTAGATCTCGTCGAGTTCGGCGCGACTGCGGAACTTGCCGTTGTCTTCGGCCGCCTTGGCCCACGGAATCGACTTCGCGGTGGGGATGTGGCCGCCCCGTAGCGCCCCCTCCTCCGGGTAGTCGGGCATGTGGGTGCGCTCGCCCGTGTACTCCTGCGGTGAACGCACGTCGATGAGCGGTTGCTTTCCGAGGATGTCGAGGACGTCCTGCTTGAACGCCCGGATCGCGCTGTCGTCGCGCTCGACGACCGGGTATCCGGTTGTCTGCTTGTCGGGTACGTCGAGCGTGGTGTCCCGGCCGTCGGTGACCCAAAGGTTTCTGCCGCCATCGAGCAACCGCACGTCGGGGTGGCCGAAGAGGGTGAAGACCCATAGCGCGTAGGCCGCCCACCAGTTGCTCTTGTCGCCGTAGATGACGACGGTGTCGTCGCGGCTGATGCCCTTGCGGTCCATCAACGCTGCGAATTGGGCACCGTCGATGTAGTCGCGTACGTGCGGGTCGTTGAGGTCGACGTGCCAGTCGATCTTCACCGCGCCAGGAATGTGTCCGGTGTCGTAGAGAAGGACGTCTTCGTCGGACTCGACGATGGACAGTCCTGGGCGCCCGAGGTTGCCAGCCAGCCAGTCGGAGGTGACCAGCCGTTCGGGGTGGGCGTAGGCCTTGAGTGCGGGGCTTGGATCTGCAGGTAGCGGCACGTAGACGAGCCTACTCGTGCACGCGCTCACCCGACCGGATTGGCCGCCCATAGTTCGGCGACGGACAACCCGACGCGCTCAAGCAGCGACCTCGTCAGGGGCAGGCCGATGCCGATCACCGCAGAAGGGTCACCGTTGACGGCGTCGACGAACCACCCGCCGAGGCCGTCGAGGGTGAAGCCACCCGCGACCGCCACCGGCTCACCGCTGTTGACGTAGGCGACGAGATCGGCCTCCGATGGCTTGCCGAAGGTCACGGTCGTGACGGCGGTTTCGGCCACCTCGTGTTCGATCACGTTGTTGCGCAGCCGAAGTACGCAATGGCCAGTAATCAATTCCGCCGAGCGCCCGGCCATGTCACGCCATCCTGCAACCGCCGCATGTGCCGATTGCGGCTTCCCCCAAAGCCTTCCATCCCGGAACAACATCGAATCGCAGCCGATGACGACGCAGTCAGCGGCAAGCTGCGGCGTCAGCATCTGCGCTACGGCCTTCGCCTTCGCCGTGGCGAGGGTCGTCGTGACCATCGCCGGGATGGCGTCTTCGCCGAGAGCCGCCGTCAACGCGTCCTCGTCCACGCCGGACACGATGATCAGAGGATCAATCCCTGCCTGGCGCAATACCCTTCGCCGTCCCTCGGATGCCGACGCGAGGACGAATCTGGTCATCGGCGGCTTACCCTTCTCAAATCTCGATCGTTGGTCTCGGGTGTGTCGAGGCGGGCGTTCTACGTCAGGAATTGAGTCGGGACCTTCAGATGTTCTGCTGCCTTCTCGATGATCCCTCGGTCATGGACGTTGTCATGAAAGGAGATCGAGATGCTGCGCGTACTGCCGATCCTCGAACTGAACACGGTGATGCTCGTCGGACCGCCTGGGTCGAGCAAGCCTGCAAGCGAGCTTTCACCGGTCCAGGGCAGATCGTCGACCGAGGTGATGTTGCCCATGTCGGTGTACATGAGACTCGCCGGCGCCCCGATGTTCCAACCGGACGGGTTGACGGCCTGTCGTCCACCACGGATCAGCGCCCGTGTCGAGAGTGCTCCCATCGCGGCCAACGGCGCGGCGGAGTCGATGCAGCTCCTCGTGCGAGTCGCCAACGCCGGCAGCGTGTCGTCGTCGGCGAATGGCAATTCCAGGCCAATGATGAAATTGCCGTTCGCCGCGTTGCGGGGTGTCAGGTAGCGGCGGCAATCGAAGGCCACCATCACACAATCGGTCATCAGCAATCCGGCCGAATACAGGGCCTGCCGCACGATGTAGAGCCACGCTGCTCCGCTACCCGGCCTTCCCGCCTTCTCGCGACGCCATTCATCGACTGCGGACTCCGCGCGGGCCGACACCTGCGTGACCAACACGGCTGGCGACGGACTCCACGCCACGTAGTCGCCACCACCGATTGCATCGGAAGCCTCGCTCTCGGCAGAGCGCAAATCGGCCGCACAATTCCACATCGCGCGTGTACGGCTCGGATGAAATGCGAACGTGCGTATCAAGGCGCGCGGCAGGGCAAGCCGAGCATCGCGCTCGGTGACCCACGGTGTCGTGCGGCCGTCGCGGAGCGCGTACAGAGCCGATGCCAGATCGAGGACGAAGCTCCCGTCGCTGAGCCCGTGATCGACGTCGAATGCCAAGTGCCGTCGAGAAACGTGCACTTCGAGCGGATGACGATGGCCTGCGCGATGCCGGATGTACTCCATCACGGACGCTCTGTCGTTGTCCGCAATGTCGTCGGGCAGTTCGTGAACCGGCACGCGCGTGGCTGGGTCATAACGCCAGAGGCGCTTGCCCGCCCGCGGTGTCAGGGCGACCCGGGTATGCGGTCCCGCAGCCGCGAGGATCGACAGTGCGTCACGCAGTTCCGCAGGGCGAGGCGTCTCCAAGTCGGAGAAGAGGCCGACGTACCGAAAGCCAGCCATTGCTTGATCTGGACCGTTCGCCCATTTCCGTCGCGGCAGACGCTCGATGGCCGAAGCGCGCATGTTGCCCCTTGGGAATGGTCGACCGATGGCCTACTTCGTCAGCGTCGGACGTGGGTTCTCTCCACCAGCGTCACGTTCTGCCAGCTGAAGGGCGTGTAGCGCAGCTTGTCCACGGGGTGACCCCACCGGTTGAGCTCCTGCGGCCCGGGTTCCGGCGTGCCGCCTCCCGCGCTGGCAAGAATGGTGACGAGAGCGGCGAGCTCTTCGTCGGTCGGGTTGCCCTTCAGGATCGCGATCCGCGGTACCGGGTGTTCTGTCGGGGCGTCGAGCGTGATGTCCCTGGGGTCGGAGACCTCGACGATGTCCACATCGTGTGACACGGCTTGTCCGTTCGTCTGGAGGGCGGGGGTTGGGGATTACAGCGGGATGTTCCCGTGCTTCTTCGGCGGCAGCTGCACGATCTTGCGTTCCAGCAGCCGTAGCGCAGCGGCAACGTACCCGCGAGTGTGCGACGGCGGAATGACGGCATCGACGTAACCACGCTCGGCGGCGACATACGGGTTGACGAGGGTGTCCTCGTAATCCTGTTGCAGCTCGAGGCGCAGTGCATCGACGTCTTGGCCCTCCTGCGCTGCCTGTTTGAGCTGCCCGCGATAGACGAAGCCGACGGCGCCCGATGCGCCCATCACGGCGATCTGGGCCGACGGCCACGCGACGTTGACGTCGCAGCCCATGTCCTTGGAACCCATGACGCAATACGCGCCGCCATAGGCCTTGCGGGTGATGACGGTGATCTTGGCGACGGTCGCCTCGCCGTACGCATACAGCAGCTTGGCGCCGCGGCGGATGATGCCGTTGTACTCCTGGTCGGTTCCCGGCAGGAAGCCCGGCACGTCCACCAGCATGACGATCGGGATGTTGAAGCAGTCGCACGTCCGTACGAACCGCGCTGCCTTCTCCGATGCGTTGATGTCTAGGCAGCCTGCGAATTGAGTGGGCTGGTTGGCAACGATGCCGACGGGCCTGCCGTCGACCCTGCCGAATCCGACGATGATGTTCTGCGCGTAGCCCGCTTGGATCTCCAGGAATTCGTCGTCGTCGAGGATGCGCGTGATCACTTCGTGCATGTCGTACGGCTGGTTGGGCGAGTCCGGAATCAGCGTGTCCAGCTCGAGGTCCTCGTCGGTGAGGTTGTCCTCGATCGCGCCGGGGTGCGGTGGCGCCGGGTAGCGCGGCGGCTCGGCGTAGTTGTTGGGCGGTAGGTAGGACAACAGGTCGCGGACGTAGTCGAAGGCATCCTGCTCACCGGAGGCGACGTAGTGGGCCGTGCCCGACTTGGCCATGTGGGTGTGCGCGCCGCCGAGTTCCTCCATCGTCACGTTCTCGCCGGTTACGGTCTTGATGACGTCGGGCCCGGTGATGAACATCTGGCTGGTCTGGTCGACCATGATGACGAAGTCGGTGAGCGCGGGGGAGTACACGTGGCCACCCGCTGCAGCGCCCATGATGAGCGAGATCTGCGGGATGACGCCTGAGGCGAGGATGTTGTTTCGGAATATCCGGCTGTAGAGGCCGAGTGAGACGACGCCCTCCTGTATGCGCGCGCCCGCGCCGTCGTTGATGCCGATCAGCGGGCGGCCGGTCTTGATCGCCAACTCCTGGACCTTGACGATCTTCTCGCCGTACACCTCGCCGAGGCTGCCGCCGAAGACGGTGGCGTCCTGACTGAAGATGCAGACGTCGCGGCCGTCGATGGTGCCGTAGCCGGTGACGACGCCGTCGCCGACGGGGCGATTGGCGTCCAGACCGAAGTTCTTGCTGCGGTGCTTGGCCAACGCGTCGAGCTCTACGAAAGATCCCTCGTCGAGCAGGGCGTAGATGCGCTCGCGCGCCGTCAGCTTGCCCTTGGCGTGGACCTTCTCAACGGCAGCTTCGCCGACGGGGTGCAGCGTCTCCTCGACGCGCTTGCGCAAATCGGCCAGCTTGCCCGCGGTGGTGTGGATATCGATCTCGTGGTCGGCGGCCGGCTCCGTAACACTCGTCATGAGTCAGCATGCTATCGACCCCGGCCGGTACTCATGCAGTGGCACCGCGTGCGGCACAGATCCGGCCTGGCTCCGAAATTGACGCGTGAAGTTTGCTCGCAAGCGCTCCCTCTTCCGTCTGGAAGCGGACTGTGAGGTTGCCGCGTGGCGCCCGTTGGTGCTCTGGTTTGGCCGTCACGGAAGGATCGCAAGCGTGCTATTAACGCTTCCGTCACTCCCTTCACAGCTTTTCTGAGGGTTTCCACAGCTGACGAACCCACTGCTCAACTGGTCCTCGCGTGCTTGCTGAGGCCCGACATCCGTGATGTAGGTCTCAAATTATCAAGATCATCGTGCCTAATTCGTTATGAAGTGTTACAAACAGAACAGTTAACTTGCTGAAGAATAAAATTAGCCAGGGAAGCGAGGGTCGCCAGTGAACTGTCGCCTGTGCGGCTCCGCCCGACTCTTGAGTGTTTTGGACCTCGGCGCGACACCGCCGTGCGAGAAACTCCTCACCGCCGACGAACTCGATCTGCCCGAAGCCACCTTCCCCCTGCACCTGCGGCTATGCCAGGAGTGCCTGCTCCTGCAAATCCCCGCGTTGATCACTCCCGAGGAAACCTTCACCGAGTACGCGTACTTCTCGTCGTTCTCCGACAGTTGGGTCGCGCACGCGAGCGACTTCGTCGACGACGCCATCGAGCGGCTGGGCCTCGACGCGAACTCCTTCATCGTCGAGGTCGCGAGCAATGACGGCTATCTGCTGCAGCACGCGATCGCCCGAGGCATCCGATGCCTCGGCATCGAGCCGTCGGTCAACGTCGGCGCCGCGGCACGCGAACGCGGTGTGCCCACCGAGACGGCGTTCCTCGACGAAAACCTGGCTCAGGCAGTGCGCTCGGTGCATGGCGGTGCAGACCTGGTGGTGGCCAACAACGTCTACGCACACGTCCCCGACCTGATCGGCTTCACCCACGCCTTGCGCGGCCTGCTTGCCGATGACGGGTGGTGCAGCATCGAAGTGCACCACGCGCTGAACCTCGTCAGCCTCGGGCAGTTCGACACCATCTATCACGAGCACTTCCAGTACTACACCGTGCTTTCGGCGATGCGAGCGCTTGCGGTCGGTGGGCTGACGGTCGTCCACGTCGAGACCCTTCCCACGCACGGCGGATCGATACGGCTGTGGGCGCGTCCGAACGAAGCGGCCGGGCCGCCGAGCCGACGGTTGACCGAGGTTCTGCAGGAGGAGCAGGAAGCCGGACTGCACGACGTCGACGGCTACCTGGAATTGCGTCCGCGGACCGAGGCAATCCGACACGACCTACTGCGCTTCCTGCTGGAGTGCCGCGCCGAAGGCAGGCGGGTCGTCGGCTACGGCGCGCCTGGCAAGGGCAACACCCTGCTCAACTACTGCGGCATCCGCCCCGACCTGCTCGAGTACACCGTCGACCGAAACCCCTACAAGCACGGCAGATTCACGCCGGGCACGCGAATCCCCATACACGACCCAGAGCTAATCGCCAAGGATCGCCCTGACGTCGTCCTCGTGCTGCCGTGGAACCTGGAGACCGAACTCACCGAACAACTCGGCTACATCTCCGAGTGGGGTGGGCAACTGGTCTTTCCGCTGCCTGCTCTCCACGGCTCAGCAGTGTCGGAACCCAACGTTCTTGGAAGGCATGCCAAATGAAGGTGGTCCTGTTCTGCGGCGGGTACGGCATGCGGATGCGCAACAGCACCCACGACGACATTCCAAAGCCGATGCAAATGGTCGGGCCGCGTCCACTGCTCTGGCACGTGATGAGGTATTACGCGCACTACGGCCACAAGGACTTCATCCTGTGCCTCGGGTACGGAGCGTCGCACATCAAGGACTTCTTCCTGACCTATCAGGAGGCGGCGTCGAACGACTTCGTCATGCGCAACGGTGAAGTGGAGTTGCTGCAGTCCGACATCAGCGATTGGTCCATCACCTTCGTCGACACGGGCGTCGACTCGCCGATCGGCGAGCGGCTTCGTCGCGTCCGCGAACACCTCGACGGCGACGAGTACTTCCTGGCCAACTACGCCGACACGCTCACCGACGCCCCGATGAACGAGGTGATCGACGCCTTTCACGCATCTGGTGCCGCCGCGTCCATGATGGTGATCCCCGTCCAGGAGTCTTTCCACTGCGTCGAGATGAGCGAGACGGGCGAGGTCAAGGACATCGTGCCGGTATCGGAGATGCCGATCTGGCTGAACGGCGGCTATTTCGTTCTGTCCCAACAGATCTTCGACCACCTGCCCCCCGGAGGAGATCTGGTGGCGGACGCCTGCGGAGCGCTCGCGGGGGAGGGTCGGCTGTTCGGCTACAAGTACGAGGGCTTCTGGAAGCCTGCCGACACCTTCAAGGAACGGGCCGCACTCGACGCCGCCTATCACGTCGGCGATCGTCCGTGGATGGTTTGGGAGCACGGCCTGGATCGGGTCGCGGTTTCGTGACGCTTCAGCTGTCGACCGGCGCGCTTGGCGAGATCGCTGTCGTCGGTGCCCACTGTGATGACATCGCAATAGGCATGGGCGGCACTCTCATGACCTTGGCCGCGGCCGAGCCCGGACTCCGGGTTCGCGCTCTCGTGCTGTCGGGACGCGGGAGTGGTCGCGACGACGAGGAGGCCGAGGCGCTGGCCGCCTTCTGCGGTGGCGCCGACCTGGAGTTGACGGTTCACGACATCCCCGACGGCCGGGCCCCTGCCCACTGGAACCGAATCAAGGATCTTCTTGCCGACTTTCGCAGCGGCTGCAACCCGCGGGCGGTATTCGGCCCGCACCGAAGGGATGCGCACCAGGACCATCGACTGCTTGGCGAAGTGCTCCCCACCGTGTTCAGGGATCACGTGATCTTCGGCTACGAGATCCTCAAGTGGGAGACCGATACGCCGCAACCGACGGTCTTCCATCCGCTTTCCTTCGACGTGGCCACCGACAAGGCGCGGCTGCTCCTCAAGCACTACCCGTCACAGGCGATGCACGACTGGTTCGACGAGGAGGCCTTTCTCGGGTTATCACGGCTGCGTGGCGTGCAGTGCCGAGCCAAGCACGCCGAGGCATTCGTCATGGAGAAGGCCACCGTGTCGTTTAGAGGCTGCTGATGCGTTGTCTCTCAACGCAATTCCGCGAGCAACTGCTGCCAACTACCTGCGGCGGCGTCTCGCGGCGAGACGCGGGTCACCGGGCGCGGCCAGGCGATCGCAAGGTCCGGATCGTCGTACGCCACACCGATGTCCTCGCTCGGATCGTGGGGGCGGTCGATCCGGTAGCAGACGTCAGCGGTGGTAGTAAGCGCTTGGAAGCCGTGCAGGAAACCCGGGGGAACGTAGAGGTGCCGAAACGTCTCGTCGTCGAGCACGAAGGCCTGGCTGGCGCCGAAAGTTGGCGAATCCCTGCGGATGTCGACGACGACGTCGTGGACGGCGCCATGCGCACAGCGGACGAGCTTCGCCTCGCCGAGACCCGATCGCCCGTGCATGCCCCTGATGACGCCGATGCCGGATCTGGACTGAGAATCCTGAACGAAGACGGCGGGGCCGACGCTGGCCTCGAAGACGTCGACGTCGAACGTTCTAGTGAAGAATCCACGGTCGTCGCGAAAAGGCTGCGGTACCAACACCAGCAAGCCATCGAGATCGGTGTGTTCGACGCGCACCAAGCCATGTTCGCACGTTCGGCAGCCAGGAAGGCGCAAACCCAATGAGAGTCCTCGTCACCGGCCACCTCGGCTACCTCGGCGCGGAGATGACGCCGTTGCTCACCGGGCTAGGCCACGAGGTCGTCGGTCTCGACGTCGATTTCTTCTCCGAGTGCGACTTCCTCGCCTCGCCCGACCCGCTGCCAACCCTCGGACTCGACCTGCGCGACGTTACGGCTTCTGATCTCGACGGCTTCGACGCCGTCATCCATCTCGCCGCGTTGTCCAACGATCCATTGTCGGATTTGAATCCGGCGCTCACCGAGGACATCAACTACCGGGCGTCGGTGCAGCTGGCGAAGTCGGCGAAGGAAGCCGGAGTCGAGCGGTTCGTGTTCTCCTCCTCTTGCAGTCTGTACGGGAAGGGTGGCGGCGAAGAACTCGACGAGAACGCGACCTTCAATCCGGTGACGCCCTACGGTGAGTCGAAAGTCCTAGTCGAGCAAGAAGTCTCACGGCTGGCCGACGACGACTTCTCGCCGGTCTACCTCCGCAATGCCACCGCGTACGGGCTCTCTCGCCGTCTGCGCGCCGACATCGTGGTCAACAATCTGGTGGGCCACGCCGTAACCACGGGCAAGGTGATGATGCAAAGTGACGGATCACCTTGGCGCCCTTTGGTTCACGTGCTCGACATCGCGCACGCGTTTGCGACCGTCTTGGTCGCTCCCCGCGACACCATTCACGACGAGGCGTTCAACGTGGGGCGCGTCGGTGAGAACTACACCGTGCGCGACGTAGCCAACATGGTGGCCGAGGTGGTGCCGGACTGTGTCGTGACCTTCGCCGAGGGTGCAGCGCCCGACATCAGGGACTACAAGGTCGACTTCACCAAGATCGAGCGACAACTGCCCGGTTACCAGCCGGAATGGACGGTGCGTCGAGGCATCGAGGAGTTGTGGGGGGCATATGTCGGCGGAGCCGGGCTGCCGGCGACATTCAGCCATGGAGCCGGGCTGCCGGCGACATCCAGCCATGGAGCCGGGCTGCCGGCGACATCCAGCCATGGAGCCGGGCTGCCGGCGACATCCAGCCATGGCGGCATGACCCCCGAATCGTTCACGGGTCCGCGCTACTTCAGATTGCGCACCATTCAGGAATTGATCGCTCGTGGTGATCTCGACCCCGAGCTGCGACGGAAGGTCTTGACTTCATGACCATCGAAGACGTGCGAAGCGGATCGCTCCCCGACGTTTCAGACGTTGGCGACCTACCGCCGATACCCGTCGCGGGCCCGTGGATCACGGAACGCGAAATCGCCGCGGTTGCCTACGCCGCCGAACACAGCTGGTTCGAACACGCAAGCGACGAGAGCCGGGGCTTCGAGGCCGAATTCGCAACGGCGACGGGGCGTGCACACAGCATCGCTCTGCCTTCGTGCACGTCGGGATTGCACCTCAGCCTGATGGCTCTCGGTATCGGCGAGGGTGACGAAGTCATCGTGCCCGAATCGACGTGGATCGCCACGGCGGCGCCGATCTCCTACGTCGGTGCGACCCCGGTCTTCGCCGACGTCGAACCCGATTCCTGGTGCGTCTCCACCGACGACGTCCGCGACCTACTCACCCCGAAGACCAAGGCCATCATCGCCGTCGACCTCTACGGAGGCTTCCCGGACTTGTTGGCCCTTGAGGCGCTCGCGGCCGACGCGGGCATCCATCTCATCGAGGATTCCGCGCAGGCGGCAGGCGGCACGCACGCGGGTCGGCCCGCCGGTTCGTTCGGCACGACGTCGACGTTCAGCTTTCACGGATCGAAGACGTTGACCACCGGCGAGGGTGGGATGGTCCTCTGCGACGACGACGCGCTGTGGGAGAGGATGCTCTTCCTCCGCGATCATGGTCGGTTGCCAGGGGATGTCAGCTATCGCAGCGTCGAAGTGGCCTACAAGTACAAGATGAGCGAGCTGCAAGCCGCCATGGGTCGGGTACAACTGGATCGCATCGGGGAACTCGTTGCGCGCAAGCGGCAGATATTCGATTGGTACGTCGACCGTTTGGTGGACGTCCCGCTCGCTCTCAACGCCGAGCGGCCCGGCGACCGCAATACCTTCTGGATGGTCACCGCGGTGCTCGAGCCGACCGCCGGCATCGCGGCCGAGGGTTTGGCCAGAGAACTGAAGAGGCTCAACATCGCCACGCGCCCGTTCTTCGCGCCGCTCTCCTCGCTCGGCGCGTATGCCCAGTCGCCGCACAGCGCGAGTGCGGCGCAGCGCAATCGGGTCAGCTACGAGCTCGGCCCGCTCGGCATCAACTTGCCTTCCGCACTGACTCTCACCGAGGCGGACGTCGACCGAGTATGTCGGGCAATCCAACAGATCATCACCTCCGCAGGCACCTCGGCATCTCGATAGCAGAACGGGAAACACATCATGACGTCGATCTCCACCGATGCACCCGCCACCTCCGTGATGGGTGTCTTCGATGACAGTCGATACGCCCAACTCGCCGTCGAAAGTGCGGATGCCTACCAGTCGGCCGATCCGTTTCCGCACGGTGTGTACGACGACTTCCTGCCGACTGATTTGGCCGCCGCATTGTCGACGTCGTTTCCCGCACCGGATTCGATGGCGTGGATCTCTCGGGACAATGCACAGAATCGACGGCTCTACCAGCACGACGAGACGCTGATGCCCGCGCTTCATCGCGCCATGCTGCGAGAGTTCAACAGCAGGCAGTTCGTTCTGTTCCTCGAAACGTTGACCGGTATCGACAATCTGATTCCGGACCCGTACTTCATCGGCGGCGGTCTCCACTTGAGTGGGCGCGACGACTTTCTGAAAGTGCACGCCGACTTCAACTGGCATCACAAGCTGCAAGCTCATCGCCGGGTCAACGCACTGATGTACCTATCGGACGAATGGTACGAAGAATGGGCGGGTGCAGTCGAGTTCTGGGACAAGGACATGACCGGTCCAGTGGACATGGCGTACCCGAACTTCAATCGTCTAGTGGTCTTCTCGACGAGCGAGAATTCGAACCACGGTCAGCCTCGGCACAACATGTGCCCAGAGGGCACTTATCGCAAGGTCATCAACCTGTACTACTACACGACTCATCGTGATGACGAGGACGCGGAAGCGCGTCCTCATTTCACCCTCTACAAGACGGGTGCATCCGATTTTGCGACACAGCTCGGCGCCGACTTCCGGCGATCCGGCGGACAACTCTGACCGCTTTGTGCGGATCTAGCAAACGACTGCTGGCACTTCAGGCCAGCAAATGTAAGCCAAACGTAAGAGTTATGGGTCTGTTACCTGCCGCGAAGGCTCGGTTGGGCTCGGCTGTGGCACCAACTGACCGTTGTGAGCTTGGTTACTGGCAAGTAGCTTAACAGCGGTCCGCCAGTTACGTTGAAGCGCTCTACCTGGGCTTATTCGACGTTTTACCAGGCCAAAAAATGACTGCGCCTGCCAAATGACCGGAGCCCGCAATCAAGATCGTGACACGCGCCACATGACAGTCGCTAGCAGTTGTAATTAGTTAAGTTTATGGCTAATCTTCTTACTGCACGTAGCCGCAGCAAACCAAAGTTCCGCAAACGAGAGAAGCAGGCCAAGCCATGGAGGACTCCAATGACGGCGCACGGTTGCGGACACAGAAGGGTTCCTCGGCGACCTCGATGACCGCGACGACCAACGTCGTCGACCTCCTAGACGCGGTCTCGCACGATGTGCCACCGCCCAAGGTTTCGGTGATCATCCCGGCGATGAACGAGGCACGTAACCTCCCGCACGTTGCTGCCCACATGCCCGCATGCGTCGACGAGATCGTGTTCGTGGATGGAAATTCACAGGACGATACCGCCGAGGTGGCACGCCAACTCTGGCCGGAAGGTATCCACCTTCGCCAAACGCGCAAGGGCAAGGGCAATGCGCTTGCGTGTGGATTTGCCGCCGCCACTGGCGACATCATCGTGATGATCGATGCCGATGGCAGCACCGACCCAGGCGAGATCCCGCACTTCGTTGGCGCGCTCATTTCCGGTTCCGACTTCGCCAAGGGGTCGCGTTTCATTCAGGGCGGCGGCAGTACGGACATCACCAAGATCAGACGGCTGGGCAACTGGGGCCTCAATGCTCTCGTCAATCTGCTGTTCGCGACGAAGTACACCGATCTCTGCTACGGATACAACGCGTTCTGGGCCAGGTGCCTAGAGGTAATCGAATTGCCGAACGTCGATGCCAAGGACCACCAGTGGGGCGACGGCTTCGAAATCGAGACGTTGATCAACGTCCGGGTAGCGGCCAGCGGAATGCAGATCGCCGAAGTGTGCAGCTACGAATCGGACCGCATTCACGGCGTCAGCAATTTGAACGCCGTGTCCGACGGGGTGCGAATCCTGCGGACGATCGGCCGGGAATACTCCCGAGCGCGACAGCTGCGCAGGCAGGCTCGCGCAGGCTTGGGCGGCGCCACGGTGGCCAACATCCATCAAGGTGTCCACGGCGACGTCGAGGAGTTGGTTGTCCCCGGACTCACTCTCTGGTCACGGCGTCGCGCGACGAGTCAGGCCTCTCGGCAAGGGCAAGCGTGGCGACGGCTCGCCAGGGGCAGAGAACGACGCCTGGCCGCCCCGCCATCCACGATGACGGGGAGCTGAGTCATGGGGCAGGTCTCGTCGCCTCCCAGATACCGGGCTGCTGGTTCTGAGTCCGAGGTATCGGGGCCTCGGCCACCCAAGGTGTCACTGTGCATTCCGGCGTTTCAGGCGGAGCGGTATCTGCAAGCGACCATCGACAGCGTGCTGGCGCAGACGTATGCCGATCTGGAGGTCGTGATCGTCGACAACTGCAGTTCCGACGGAACGAGCGACATCGTCGCGAACGTCGACGACGATCGCGTGCGCGTGATCCGGAATCCGACGACCTTGCCGATGGTCGACAACTTCAATCTTGCGGTCAGGCAATGTCGCGGTGAGTTCGTCAAGCTCGTCTGCGCGGACGACCTACTCGAACCTGACTGTGTCGCAACACAAACTGCGGTGTTGGAGAACATCCCTGGCGTCGCGCTGGTTTCGGGAAGGACGGACTTCATCGACGAGGACGGGCGCCTGCTCGTGGGAGGGCGAGGACTTCGCGGCATCCTGGGTCGCCATTCCGCGCAGCGCGTCGTCAGGAAGATCGTGCGGAGCGGTGGCAATCCGATAGGTGCTCCAGTGTGTGCGATGTTCCGTCGCTCGGACTTCGAGCGCACCGGAGGCTTTCGCGCCGATTCGGTCTTCATGATGGACATGGATCTCTGGGTACGACTGCTACGCAACGGTGACTTCTTCGGTGTGCCAAGAACACTCGCGTCCTTCCGAATCAGCGGTGGTTCGACCACTGGGACCACGTCGCCCCTCTCGCAGCTCGCCCAACAGACCGAGTTCGTCAGGCGATTGCTCGACGATGGCCAGTGGAGCCTCTCGTCGGTCGACCGCGTTGTCGCACGGGTCAAGCTCTATGACGGCATGCTGAAGCGAACGCTGCTGTTCGCGATGAGCAATCATCGCGCGCGGCGGCGCCGATCGGCCGGTTCGACGTGATCAGATTCGTGGTCGTCGGACAACGTGAATCGCCATCGGTAGTCCTCTCGGAGAGAGCACGACCATGACGGAGTTCGTTGAGACCTGTTTGATCCTTCGGCCCGCTCTGGCGAGTCCGTGTGCTCCCGTATGGGATGACGCAGTATGGGTCGGCGAAATATGGCTGGACGCAGTCGAATCGGCTGCGCACGAAGCCCAATCGACTGGTGAGCGCGTGCGGTGCCGACTGGAAGCAGCGCAGGGCTACCGCAAAGCACAGTTGCTGGTGCGCACAACTGGTCGGGTGCTTGGCTTCGTAGAGGTCGACGTGGTGGACGGCGAGTTGAACTTCGCGGAGTTGAACAGGCGGGTCGCCGATCGCCTTGCCGCCTCGCCCCCGTCAACGGTGGTGCCGCTTCCCGTCGATCCTCGGCATCAGCCGTCCGTGACGGTCGTCGTATGTACACGCGATCGTCAAGAGCTCCTGCAAACCGCGTTGGAATCCATTCTTGCGGTGGACTATCCACATTTCGATGTCATCATCGCCGACAATGCACCGACGACGACCGCGACTCGCGACTATGTGCTCGGCCTAGGCGATCCGCGGGTCCGACTGATCGAGGAGCCAGTCCCTGGCGCCTCGCGAGCGCGGAACGCAGGATTGCTTGCGGCAACGGGTGACATCGTTGCCTTCGCGGACGACGACGTCGTCGTCGATCGGTACTGGTTGCAGGCGCTCGTCGCGGGATTCGCGCGCGGCGAATCCGTGTCATGCGTCTCCGGGATCGTGCCCGCCGCCGAACTCCGCACGCCGGCGCAAGCGTATTTCGACCGACGTGTCGGTTGGGCGTCGTCGATGGTTCCGCGGGTTTTCGAGCTGGCGAAACCGCCTGACGACGTTCCGCTGTTTCCGTTTGCGCCCCGGTGCTATGGCACCGGCGCCAACTTCGCGGTGGACCGAAAGACCGTCGGGCGAATGGGTTTCGACGAGGTGCTCGGTGCCGGGGTACCGACGGGCGGGGGTGAGGACCTCGACTTGTTCGTCAGGATCCTGTTGTCAGGTCGACAGTTGGTGCACGAGCCGGCAGCGATCGTGTGGCACAGGCACCGCGCCGACAACGACGCCCTTCTCGCGCAGACTCTGACCTACGGGCTGGGGCTTGGGGCGTGGCTCGCCAAGGTCATGAGCAATCCGAAGACGGCCCGACTTGCCGTGTCGACCTCGGTGCGTCGAGTGCCCGCCTTGGTTCGTCATGTGCGCGCTGCATCGAAGGAAGTGGTGCCGTCCGACGGGCTTGCCGGGCACCTGCCATCGAATATCGGTGACTCGATGTGGAAGCAGGTCGTGCACGGAGCGTTGATCTACCGTCGGTCGCGGCATGATGCTCGCGCGACTGCTCCGCTGCTCGCGGTTGGGCAGCCTGAATCGAACGTTGCGTGACGCTCACCAACTCCGACTCGGAAAGCAGGCTGGACGCAGCGGAGCGTCCTGCCGAGTCCAACATGCGACTGAACGCGGTGTCGCTCATCGTGTCCAACCTGCTGACGGGGTTGCTCGGCTTGCTCTTCTGGGGTGCGGCGGCGCACCTGTACCCCGCGCGTGAAGTGGGGATTGCGTCAGCGCTGATCAGTTCCGCAACGATGCTGGCAACCTTGTCCATCTTGAGCATCGACTACCTGTACGAGCGGTTCCTTCCGTTGGCAGGCGCCCATACGGGTCGGCTCATCAAGTGGGGCTTTCTCGTGGTCGCGGGCGTCGCGCTACTTTCGGGTACCGCGCTCGTCATCTTGGGTCCTCGGGAAGAACTGTTCCAAACCGGTTGGGCGATGGCCGCTTTCCCGGTTCTCGTGATCGTTCTTGCCATTTTCACGTTGCAGGACAAGGCGACCGTCGGGCTCGGCGTGGCGAGGTGGGGGGCCGCCAAGAATTCGGTACACGGGGCAGCGAAATTGGTTGTGCTGCTTGTCTGCATCGGCACCGGCAGCGCGGTATCCATCGTGTTGGCCTGGGGAGCGACTGCCGGTGCGCTTGCGGTGATGATTCTCTTGGCCATGCGTCGTCGGTACCGCTCGAATCCCCGTTTTCTCGAGGCGTCGGCCCTCCCTCCGCGTAGAGAGATCTGGTCGTACTTCGGTTCCTCCTTTGGGCTCACCGCAGCTTGGGCGATCGGACCTCTGATCGTGCCGCTCATCATCGTCAGCCAATGCGGTGCGGAGTCCTACGCTCACTTCGCGGTGACGTGGTGCGTCGTGGTCGCGTTCTATTTCACCGTGCACCTCGTCGTGAGTCCCTACGTGGCGGAGGTCGCGGCACATCCCGACAACATTGCTTCTCTGTCGTGGCGCATGGTGCAGATGATGACCGGTGTCATCGTGCTCGGCGGCATCGGCCTCGTCGTGTTGGGACCACTCGTCCTAGGCCTCGTCGGAGCTGACTACCGGGCGGAAGGCCAACAGCTGCTCTACATTGCGGCGGTGTTCGTCCCGCTATCTGCGGTCAGCGCGATCTACGAGGGGTTCGCCCGGGTCGAGCGCCGGCTCACGTTGGTCATCGTCGTGAGATGTATGAGCACGATCGTGATCGTGGCGGGTTCCTACATGGCAACCCGATCGCATGGTGTGAGCGGAGTCGGCTGGACTTACCTTGTAGCCGAGTCGATGTCGGCCGCCTTGCTGATCGTGCCCGTGGTGCTTTGGCTTCGTCGAATCCGAAACGCGGGCGCGCTCGTCACGCCGGGTATTGCTTGAGCCAGTCGACCATCATTTGTGCACCCTGGCTGACGTCGCCGCCCATGTTGTCCAACTGCAGGCACGCGTGCATCGATCGGGGCGGAAGCTTTGCATGGTCGGTCTCTTCCCACCACATGACGCCATCGACGTAGACGGCGACGTGCTTGGGCGTCCACTCCACCGCCCAGCTATGCCACTGCGTCGCATCGATCGGCATCTCATTGCGCACCCGGTCGTCGTCGCGTCCGTAGTGCAGCCAACTCTCGACAGATTGCCGGTCGGGGCGCTTGGCCTCCATGATGTCGACCTCGCCTCCGACCGGCCAGTCCTCGGCGTCGGGCCAAAGTAGGAAGACCGCGTGGTAGCCCGGCGCTGAGGGGGGCGACTTGATGCACGCCTCCCAGCGGCCGTAAAGCTGGCCAGGGAAGCTGCCCATTCCGCCCGAGTTTCCTCGTGCATCACCGGTGATGGTCAAGACTCCGTCGGTGGCCGAGATGGCCTCGGGGGTACGTCTGCCGTTTCCGCCGTGACCGACGCTGTCGTACAGAGTCCATGCGTCCAAGGACGACGGATCAGTGAAATCGCTTGTGCGGTTGGGTGTGCCCCAACCGAGGGTCTCGGCCGCGGTGTTGCCACACTGGCTTCCGCTGTCGGCCTCCGCCTTCGTTCTGATTACCCCTGCCGCAAAGAGACCCCCTGCCACGAGGCACAGAGTCGAGGTAACGGCGACGACCATTACGGGACTGGGTTTCGAGAGTCTTCTTAACATTCATCCTCGCCAATGACGTTGAACCGAACGTGGCAGCCAACCCACGTCGGCACGCCACATCATTGCGACGAGACGTCCAGTTGAGAGCCTCTGCAGACAGTCTACTGAAGGTTCCTGGCATGGAGTCCAGCTACCGATCAGCACTCCCTCACCGGCTGGGTCAGCGACGTGGGCGGTGGCGTCAGGGGCTACTTGCGGCGAAGGATCAATTGCGTTAGAGATCGGCGGAGGCTGAACCTATACCTCTCGCAATCACACAGCGAGCAATCCGTTCCCCTGCGATAGTGCTGATGCGCCGCGCGAGAGTGCCCACACGCGCACACACCGTATTCCACGGTATGACCTTACGCGGCTTCTGGTTGCGACGTGCGGTTGCCACGGAATCGTCAGATCTGTTGTCACGCAGCATTATTGGTCACGGATGGACCCGGTTCTTGGCGAAAATGTCCATTTATGTCATTCAAGATCAGCCATTCTGTTACCAAAGTGATAGATGGGGCTATTGCGACAATTGTTAATTAAAGGAATCGTTAGCCCCGCCAGTCCGCTCTCACGTTTAGATGGGGTTTGCCATGTACCGAAAAGGTGGGTTGCTAGCGGCAGGTGGCGCCGTCATCACCGCAATTTGCGTCGTCGTCGGCAATGTTGAAACACCGGTGGCGACGGCGGCGGGTACCCCGGTCGTCATCGAGGGCGAGACCTTCAGCGTCGTGCCCGCCAACGGCGGGTCGACCGTTCGCGATTCGGCGGCGTCAGGTGGTTCGGCACTCACCATGACCGTGGCGGCGACGGCTTCGAAGGCCGTCACCGTGGCTGCTCCCGCGACGGTCTCGGTTCGGGCCAAGGGGCAGAACTGCACCGGCTCGCCTGCGATGGCGGTACTCGTCGATGGAGTCAAGGTCGCGACGACGACCAACATCGCCACCGCGTGGACGAATTACCCGCTGCCGAACAAGATTGCTGCAGGCACCCACACCATTGGGGTCCAGTTCACCAACCCATTCAGATTCTTTCTCTGCGTCCGAGCGCTGTCGCTAGACACGGTCACGGTCGTACCCGACTCGGTGGCCACCACCACGTCGACGACGTCGGGGACCTCGACGACCCCGTCGACGTCGACGACGAGTACGTCGGCGACGACGACGCCGACGACCACGACCACCCCGCCGAATTCGGGAACGCTTGCGCCGAGGGCGAACTTGCCCGGGTGGACGTGGAAGGTTGCCGACGACTTCACCAAGAATGCGCCGGTGGGAAGTTGGGACAACGGCACCGACCCAGACAAGATCGTTTACGTCGGGGCCGACGGCACACAGTGGCGCACCTATCCCAGCTATTACACGGACACGTTTCAGCACAGGCCCTACCGCCCGGCCGAGGTGCTCAGCGTTCAGAACGGGATGCTGACGTTCTACCTCCACAACGTGCAGGGCGAACCGGCCGGGGCCAATCCGTCACCCCTAATGCCCAATGGCAGCCAGTACCAGACCTACGGCCGGTACTCAGCCCGCCTCAAGGTCGACAGCCCGGACCTCAGCGAATATCACATTGCGTGGCTGCTGTGGCCAGAGTTGGACTCGACCTGGCCAGCTGACGGCGAAGTCGACTTTCCCGACGGTCACATGGACTCCACGATGAACGGATATCACCACTACGCCCGGTCGCAGGGCGGACAGGACATCGCCAACACGGGCGTCACTCTCAACGACTGGCACACCTACACCATCGAGTGGAGCCCAGGTCGGATGCGCCTTCTGCTCGACGACAAGCCCGTTCTGGACTCCACGAAATACGTCCCGACCAAGCCGATGCGCTGGCAACTCCAGACCGAGACCGACGGCTACGGAACCCATCAGGGCAACCTGCTAGTCGACTGGGTGTCAATCTGGTCATACGCTGGGTGACGGATCCGACAGCTAACTTCCAGTTACAGGAGTGTTAGCCTGGTCATACCGGGGATCAAAGATTCGACAGCTAATCCTTAAGCTAGTTAAACTACCCCGGTGACTCATCGCGTCGAGACGGCCACTCGCAAAGTGGCCGTCCCGACGCCCCGCGCGCACCAGAACTCGAGCGACGCCGTCGAGGCTGCAGCTCGGACTCCCGCCGTCGTCGCCGTGTCGACGGTGCTCGCAGTCGTGTCACTCGCATTGACGCTGCTGGTGATCACTGGTAGCGCCGCAGTGCTACCAGCAGGCCTCCGGGCATCGGTCGTCTGCCTCGTTGCCCTTACGCTGCCGGGGCTCCCCATCGCGGCATTGCTGCGACTGCCCTTCAACGGAATCTTCGGCAGCGTCACCATCGCCATATCTGCCGCCGTGAACATTTTGCTCGCGCAAATTAGCTTCACGTGGGGTCCGCGGCCGCCGTCATTCGTCCCAATCGTCGTACTAGTTACCTCCGCCATCGCCATCTGGCTTCTTGCGCGCCGGTGGCAGGAGGAAAACGACGGCAGGAGTCTGGTGTCAGCGATCACGCCGGTAAGTGCCGGCGCGCTACTCGCAGGCGGTCGCAGAAACTCGGTGGGACTTCTGGCCATTTCGCTGATCCTGTTCACCGTCTCGGTGTCGCGGATGAAGACTGCAGCCGCCGAAGCGCTTGGGGTCCTTCAGATTCTCGGGTGGGACTACTTCCTGGGTCTGTTGGTCCTCAGCGTCGTCCTCGTCATCGAATATCGTCGAAGTGCAATCGACAGGTCGGTGATCGCGCTCGCCAACGTCGTGCTCATCGTCTTCGTCACCATGCCCGTGGCATGGGCAGACAGGACGGCGCCCTTCCCCACGGCCTATACGCACGCCTCGATCGTCGACTGGATGGTCAGACTCGGCGGGCTGCCCCCGCCCGTGGATGCCCGAATAAGTTGGGCAGGGTTCTTTTCCGCAGCCGCTCAGCTGACCTCGGGCGCGGGACTGACGGAAAGCGGCGTATTTCTACCGCACGCCTCCTTGGTCTTCGGAATTCTGATGATCTTCCCGGTGTACGCCATCGGTCTGGTGATCAGCGGCAAGCCCAAGGCCGCCTGGCTCGGGGTCTCGGTCTACGTTCTGTTCAACTGGTATCAGCAGGATTACTTTGCGCCGCAAGCGATTGCGATGCAGTTCTATGCCACCATCATCGCCGTGCTGCTGTGGCAGCTGCGGTCGGCGAACGTGCCTGCCGTCGCAGCCGGTCCCTGGTACAAACGAATCGCAGCGACGGTGATGCGCGTACCCGGGCGGGTGGACGACCGCGATGCTCGCTGGACACTGTGCATCGAGATGATTCTCGTGCTGATCATCGCCGCCCAGGTCGTGGCGCACCAGCTCACACCCATCGCGACGATAGTGGCACTCACAATGTTCGCGGTCCTTGGCACGACCAGATCCAAGCTGCTGTGGCTTGCCGGGATCCTGTTGTTCGTCGCGTGGTTCACCTACGGTGGCCGCGATTTCTGGATCGGCCATCTCGGCGACATCGTCAAGGACATCGGGGGAGTGGATCAGAACCTCACTTCCAGCGTCCAAAAACCCGTTGGCGACCCGACGTACGGGCAGATGCAATATCTCCGCATCGCGGCGTCGCTTCTCATCGTGGGATGTGCTGCGCTGAGCTGGTTGCGCTTGCCGCGCACCACGCTTCGGCCAATTCTCGCTGCATTGTCGATTGCGCCCTTCAGCCTCATTCTGGTGCAGAGTTATGGCGGTGAGGTCGCCATTCGGTGCTTCCTCTATGCGTCGCCGGTTCTGGCCTCGCTGGCTGCCCTCGTACTGTTTCCGTTGCTCGATGGCTCGTCGAACGACGTTCGGCGCCAATGGGCGCGCGCGGCGTCGGCAGTTCTGGTGTTCTTCACGCTGGGTGTCTGGGTCGTGACGGACCGCGGACTCAATACCTCGTTCGAACACACCACCGCCGAAGAGTTGGTCGTGTCGAAACGTCTGGTCGAGCAGGTGGATCCCGAGCAGATCTCGTTTTGGGGGCAGGGCGCAATATACGGCGTCGGAAAGATCTACGAGTTGGGCCCGGACTGTCTGACGGGAAGTAGCGAAGCGCTCGCAAAGTGCACCAACCTTCAGTACTTCGTCGATTCGATTCAGGACGAGAAGTACCTGCAATACAAGTCGGGTATTGAACCCGACGTCGCCGACAGGGCGATCGAAATCCTGTTGTCCGAGAAGGAGTACGAGATGATCTATGAAGGGCACGACATCCGTGTCTTCAAGAAGCCCGATGCTCCTGCCATCGATATGGGGGCGGGCCGATGATCTCGGTGTATCTGTTCGGCATTGCGGGAGTCCTGTACTTCTTTGCGACCTATTGGCGTGAGCACTCGGTGCCCAAGGAAGGGACGACGCGCCCGAATCGCCTGACGTCGCTCCTCATGGCGGAAGCGATCTGCGGCACCGTCGCCGCCGTCGCACTACCCATGGTCGACATGGTGGTGCTTGTCTCGTGAGAGAATTTGCTGAGCTCGACCGCATCAGGAGGTTCAGGGCATGTTGACCTGCGAGAAGGGCCACTCCAATCCGGATGGTCGACGTTTCTGCGGAGATTGCGGTGCGCCCATCCTGCCCACCGTGTCGATCTGCATGCTCGGTCACGTGAACGAGAAGGGTCAAGCCTTCTGCGGCGAATGCGGAGTCCCGATCGGCGCACCCGATGGCGTCGTCGCGGGGTCGTCGGGCGGGCGTTGGAACGTCGACCCGAGCGGCAAGCACCAGTACCGCTACTGGGACGGCGCCGAATGGACCGATCACGTCGCTCAGAACGGCACCTTCAGCACCGATCCGTTCTCCCCGCCCGCCAAGTCGCGCCCCGAGACGTGGGTGGGGATGGCGGCGGGCGTCGCGACGCTCTGCTTGGTGATCGGTGCAATCGTCGGCATCGCCATGCAGTTGTCGGGCTCCACCTCGTCCGCGAGCGAGACACAGGCCCCGCCAACGACTTCGGCGGTGGCGGGGCCGCCAGCACCTCCGGTGCAGCCCTCGGCGACGCCGCCGCCCGCAGTGCCTGCAGCAACGGCGCCCGGGGTCAAGCTCCCAGCGGTCATCGGTACTCCATGTCGTCCGAACAGCAGCAACAGCAAGACCGGCGACGGCTCCACGGCTTACTGCGAGCGCCTTGTTTCGGCAGGCAGCTACATGTGGTCGTTGTCTCCGGGTGACATCCCATCACCGTTCCCCGCAGGCGCAGGCCCGGAACTGCTGAAGGATCCGGCCACCGCCGTGTGCATGGCACAGACCGATCGCAGCAGCGAGCAATGCGTCGAATACCTGCAGCGCCCAAGCGATCCCGGCGATGGTGGCCGGCCGGCTGCATGATCTCGGCTCGACCGAAACGGAGTTCTCACGTGTCTGGCAAAGTCGCTCTGCCGAGCGTGGATGTCGTCATCTGCTGTTACACGTTCGACCGATGGGACTTGATCACTCGGGCTGTCGCGTCGGTCGTCGCTCAAAGCGTCCTACCCGAACGGCTGATCATCAGCGTCGATCACAATGAAGAGTTGTTCGAGCGTTGCCGCGCCGAATGGGAATCGGCCGGCGAGCGCTCACCGATCGAATTCATCGTCGTCGCGAATCAATTCGCCGGGCGTCTGGGCTCCACTCGCAATACGGCGTTGCTGCATTGCCGCGCCGACGTCGTGGCCTTCCTCGACGACGACGCGGAAGCCGTGCCTGATTGGCTGGAACGCATCCTCGACGTGTACGCCTCGCATCCCGAGGCCGTCGCCGTCGGCGGGGCGCCCATTCCCAACTACGGCGCACCCCGACCGTCCTGGTTTCCCACCGACTTCGATTGGGTGTTCGGCTGCCACTATCGATCGCTGCCAACACATCTCGCGCCCGTGCGCCATCTGATCGGCGCCAACATGAGTGTCCGTCGAGACGACATCCTTGCCGTTGGTGGATTCCACGCCGACGACCACGACGACATGGACCTCTCCCACCGCATCGCACACCAGCACGGCCAGGATGCCGTTCTCTACGAACCGCTGGCGACGGTTCGCCACTTCGTGTCTCCCGGGCGTCTCACCTGGGACTACTTCTGGCGGCGGTGCTTCTACGTGAACCGTAGCAAGGTGGGCGCGTTCGCAGAGCTGGGCGAGGCGGGCAATCTCTCTGCCGAGCTGCGATTCGTCGTGGGCGTGATGCTCGCGCTCTTCCCGGCGCTGCGTGCAGCGATGTTGGGCAAGCCCGAACGACTACGCCAGGCGGTCGTCGCGGTGGCAGGCGTCGGCTTGGCCGGGGCAGGACACCTGGCAGGCAGGGTTCGGCTGGCACGCAATGGCCTGCCGCAGAATCCAACGCCGGGTCTCACGGCCGCCGACGTTGAGCGTGCGCGCGCATCGTCAGGAGTCCCCGACGATGCATAACATCGTCGTCGGGAGCGGTCCGGCAGCAGCAGCCGCGATCCTCGCGCTCGCCGACGACCCATCCCAACGGATTACCGTGGTCGACATCGGCGAGAGTCTTGCCGGCGACGCCGTCGCCGCCCTTGACCGGATGAACCTCCTTCAGCCGGCCGAGTGGACGGCGGCCGACCGTGAACTCGTCACGGCGCAGCCAGCGCGACTCCCTGGTTCGGCAATTCCGGAAAAGCGTTCCTACGGTTCGAATCACATGTTCGCCGACTACGGCCAGCAGCGCGGGCTCGCCATGCCGACGCGTGGAAACGATGCGGCAGTGTCTGGCGCGATCGGTGGGTTCTCGACCGTCTGGGGCGCTCAGATCATGCCGTTCAGTCGCTCCACGTTCGACCGCTGGCCGGTCAAGTGGGACGACATCGAGCCGCACTATCGCGCCGTGTTGGCCGAGGTGCCGCTGGCAGCCGAAGAGGATGACTACGCCGAGGACTTTCCCCTGCTGCGGGCGAACTCACCCTTGCCACCCGTGTCCAAGCGCACAGAGGCCGTTCTCGAGCGCTACGCCAGGCATCGTGATGCGATCAGGGCGAAGGGCGTGGTGGTAGGCAAGGCGCGACTAGCGCTTGCGGCGGACCGATGCGTCAGCTGCGGGTTGTGCATGACGGGGTGCCCGTACTCGCTCATCTACTCGGCGGCCCACACGATCAATCGGTTCGTCGCGAGCGGTCGGGTCCGGCACGTTCCGCGTGTTCTCGTGACCAATCTTCACCAGCAGGCCGACTCGGCACCGTCCATTTCTGGCATCGACCTCGACACCGGCCGGGAGATACGCCTGGATGCCGACCGCGTCTTCGTCGGCGCAGGCGGATTGGGCAGCACGCGCATCGCGCTCAACTCGCTCAGTGCGCCGCCGAGCCAGGTCGATCTGCAGGAGTCGGTGCAGTTCCTGTTGCCGTTGGTGTCGCGACGCTCGACGGGCGACCCGCGCGAGCAGCAGGACTTCACGCTCAACCAATTCAACATGCTGCTCAAGTACGACGACGACGCCTACACCACCTCGCAGGTGCACTGCTATCCGTACAACCCCGCGATCGCCGATGCACTGCCGGGCTTTCTGCCAAAGTCGTTGAGCGGGGCCGTCCTTGGTCGCGTCACCGCGGGCCTCGGATACCTGCCGTCGTGGGAGTCGCCCCGGCTGAAGGTCGACATGTTGGGCAGGCGAGACGGTGCGCTTCCCGACGTGTCGATCCGCGTTACCTCCAACGCTCGACCACCGATGTTGCGCTCGGTGCTGCGCCGGCTCAGCGCACTCGGCCCGAAGCTGGACCTGTATCCGGTGTTGCCGATGGTCAGGCTTTCCGGTCCGGGAAAGAGCTACCACTTCGGTTCGACGTTCCCGCACGGTGGCGGCTCGGACGTGCTCGGCCGCATCGGCGGCTTTCGAAACATTCACCTCATCGACGGCTCGGTGCTGCCGTCCGTGCCGTCGACCACGTTCACCTTGACGGTGATGGCGAACGCCCACCGCATCGTGACCGAGAGTCAACATGTCTGACGGCGGCGTCGTAGCGATCACGGGAGCGAACGGCTACGTGGGAAGCGCGCTTCGCGACGTGCTCGTCGCCGCCGGCAACCGCGTCATCGCACTGCAGCGGTCGGTGCCTTCGGGTGGTGCAAGCGACCACATCCCGTATTCCTTGGAGAGTGGCCTTGCTCAACCCCTGCCGCCGGAGGTGTCAGCGGTCATCCACTGCGCATACGACCTCGACGCCCGCGACCGCGCCGACATCGAGCGCATCAACCTCGGCGGCACCGAGAAACTGCTGAACGCGGCGGGAAGCGTTCCCGTAGTGCTCATTTCGTCGATGTCGGCCTACACCGGCACCCAGCAGATCTACGGCAAGACCAAACTCGCGTGCGAAGCATTGGTCACTGAACGAGGCGGCACGTCCTTGAGGCTTGGCCTCGTCCACGGCAACGCCGACGGTGGGATGATCGGCGCCCTTCGGAAAGTCGTCGCCCTACCCGTGGTGCCGATGCTTCGCCCCGATTCCTATCAGTACGCCGTCCACGTCGACGACATGGCGAAATGCGTCGTGGACGCGGTCCAGCAACAGCCAGCTCAGCGCGTGCTTGGCGTGGCAAGCCCGCGACGCGTGCCGTTCAGCGAGATACTTCGCACCTTGCGGGCTGCCTCGACCAGCAAGCCGCTCCGGACGGTTGCCGTTCCGTCGGCGCTCATCTACCGCGCGCTGCGGACGGTCGAAGCCGCGGGACTGCGGCCCGGCTTTCGCGCCGATTCGATGCTTGGCCTAACCCATCCCGCACCCGACGTCCCCAACGTCGAGTACTGGGCGCAGCGGGGCATAACGCTGCGGGACTTCCTCGAGAGCTTCTGATCCACGGCGGTAGGGTCGCCCGATGAACGCAGGCAAATCGATGTGGCGACGGGTCGACGTGATCGGTGAAACGGGTTCGACCAACGCCGATCTGATCGCCAGGGCCGCGGCGGGCGACGACGTCGTCGGCGCGGTCCTCGTGGCCGAGCACCAGACAGCGGGTCGCGGTCGAAATGGCCGCAGCTGGAGCGCGCCGCGGGGCACCCAACTCACCCTGTCGCTAGGCGTGAGCGTCGATGCCCTTCCCGCGGTCGCGTGGGGGTGGATTCCACTCGCTACCGGAGTCGCCGTCGTCGACGCCGTCTCCGAGACGACCGGTCTACGCGTAGGACTGAAGTGGCCGAACGACGTACTGGCGGCACCTTCGGGCCAGTCGCACGGTTTCGGCAAGCTCGCGGGCATCCTCGCCGAGGTGGCCACTCCTCAGCCGGTAGTGGTCGTCGGCATCGGCCTCAACGTATCGCTGGCGGCCGACGACCTGCCCGACCCCGGCGCGACGTCACTGTCGATCCTCGGCGCTCACTCCGTCGACCGGAACGTGCTGTTGAACCATCTGCTCGACGCGCTGCAGCGACGGATGGAAGGGCTGTACTCCGCTGGGGGGGCGGACACCGCACTGGCCTCCGACTACACGGCACACAGCCTGACGATCGGTGCGCGCGTGCGCGCCACGCTGCCGGGGGAGGGCGAGCTCGTCGGGCAGGCCGTTCGCGTCGACGACCAAGGCAGGCTCTGCATCGACACGGGGACCGACGTCGTCGCGGTTTCCGCAGGTGACATCGTGCATCTTCGCCCGCTAGACGAGGGACTGCCTGGGTAGAGTGCCAGCGTGGGCTATCCGGAAAACGTCCTAGCCGGCGACGAGCGCGTGGCGCTGCACCGACATCCGCACTGGAAACGGCTGATCGGTCCCGTGCTCGTCCTGTTCGTCGGCACCGCGCTCGCCGCCATCGGGCTCGGCTGGGTCAACAGCACCGATTGGGGTCAGGAGGCGAAGACCGCCAAGACCGTAGTCATGGGCGTCATCGGGGTCGTGTGGCTCGTCGTCGTGTGCTGGTTGGTGCTGTGGCCGTTCCTGAATTGGCGCACAACGCATTTCGTCATCACTGATCGCAGAGTGATGTTCCGTCACGGGTTGATGACGCGCTCGGGAATCGACATTCCGCTGGCCCGCATCAACAGCGTGGAGTTCCGTCACGGACTGTTGGACCGGATGCTGCGCACCGGCACCCTGATCATCGAATCGGCGAGCCAGGATCCTTTGGAATTCCACGACATTCCGCGCGTCGAGCAAGTGCACTCACTGCTGTATCACGAAGTCTTCGACACCCTGGGTTCCGAGGAATCGCCGAGCTGAGCCAACCGCTTGGCGCGGCGACCTCGCAGGGGCGTGACGACGGTGTTGTCCACCTCCGCAGTGCCGTGCACGGAGGTCGCGCCACGGATCTCTGCCTCGTCCTCCAGCGCTTCGGCGATGCCGCCAGCCGTGAACGTCGCCTCGACCGCCATGTCGGGATTGCGGGCGAACTCGTCGGGGAACACCCACCGGCGGAACGCCCAGAAGCGGAACGCCATCTGCAACAGATTGCCGATGATGTACGCGGAGAGGAAGTCGGCGATGTTCTCGACGGTCAGGCTGACCATGGGCTGGCGGAGCTCGAACACGTAGCTGGAGACCCACAGGGGCGCCATGCTCAGCAACACGCCAACACCGCTCACGCCGAAGAACAGCAGCGCCTCGTGATGTCGCTCACGGCCGCCGCGATCGCGGAAGCTCCACTCCCGATTCAGGATGTAGGACGCGATGACCGCGACGATGCCGGAGATGATCTTGGCCGTGACCGGCTTCGGCTCCAGGATCGTCAACTTCAGCGTGTAGAAGATCGCCGAGTCGATGACGAACGTCGTGGCGCCGACGATGGCGAACTTGATGAGCTCGTGATGCCGCTCGGCAAAGGGCCGGACCGCGCTTGGAAGACGCGCGATGGTGGCATCGGTGAAAGACACAAGAGGGCAGTTTACGTAAACCAGGGACGGTACGCGTACCCGTGCAGGTCGCGGCGGGTAAGGAGGCCCCGATCTCGCGTGACACGATAGCTGCGTGAGCACCTCCCCAGTCGTGGCCATGATCGGCGGCGGCCAGCTGGCCAGGATGACCCACCAAGCCGCGATTGCGCTTGGCCAGACGCTGCGAGTTCTCGCCACCGGTCCTGATGAGCCAGCTGCGCAGGTGACTCCCGACGTCGTGCTCGGATCCCACACCGACATCGAGGCCCTTCGTCGGGTTTCGACGGGTGCGCAGGCGCTTACCTTCGATCACGAGCACGTGCCAACGGAGTTGCTCGACGAGCTGGTGGCTGCGGGCGTGAACGTGGCACCACCCCCGGAAGCACTCATCCACGCGCAGGACAAGCTGGTGATGCGTCGCCGCCTGCAGGAGCTGGGCGCACCGATCCCGGCCTTCGCGGAGGTGCTCGACGTCGCGGACGTCGATGCGTTCGCGGCACGGGTCGGCGGCCCGATCGTCGTCAAGACGGCACGGGGTGGGTACGACGGCCGCGGGGTCACCCTGGCCAGGGACGTTGCCGAGGCTCGTGCCGCCGCCGCGACCTACCTCGATGGCGGAGCACCCGTGCTGGTCGAGGAGCGAGTGACCATGCGCCGCGAGCTCTCGGCCCTCGTCGCTCGTTCGCCCTTCGGCCAGGGCGCTGCGTGGCCGATCGTGCAGTCCGTGCAGCGAGACGGCATCTGCGTCGAGGTCATCGCCCCGGCGCCCGATCTCGACGAGGACCTCGGCAGCGCCGCGGAGTCACTCGGCCTGAAGCTCGCGTCCAACCTTGGCGTGGTCGGCGTGCTTGCCGTCGAGTTGTTCGAGACCGTCGATGGTGGGCTGTTGGTCAACGAGTTGGCGATGCGTCCACACAACACGGGCCATTGGACGATGGACGGCGCCCGCACTAGCCAATTCGAACAGCACCTCAGGGCGGTTCTCGACTACCCGCTCGGGTCGACCGGACCGGTGGCACCCGTGACGGTGATGGCCAACGTGCTCGGTGCGCCCCGAACACCCGAGATCACCATGGACGAACGCATTCACCACCTGTTCGCTCGGCTTCCCGAGGCGAAGGTGCACCTCTACGGCAAGTCGGAACGGCCCGGTCGCAAGATCGGACACGTGAATATCCTTGGCGCGGCGGGTGGTTCGGTGCACGACGCCGCGTACGTCGCCGACGTGCGGGAGCGCGCGTCGCGGGCCGCGCACTACCTGTCACACGGCGAGTGGACGGACGGATGGGATTCGCATGGGAGCTAGTCGACCGAGGGTCGGTGTGATCATGGGCAGCGATAGCGACTGGTCGGTGATGGAAGACGCAGGAGTCGCTCTCGCCGAGTTCGAAGTGCCGTTCGAAGTGGGTGTGATGTCCGCCCATCGAACGCCAGCACGCATGCTGGACTACGCAAAGTCGGCCGCGGGCCGAGGCATCGAGGTCGTCATCGCAGGCGCCGGTGGTGCCGCGCACCTACCGGGCATGGTGGCCGCTGCGACGCCGCTGCCGGTGATCGGGGTTCCCGTACCGCTGTCCCGCCTCGACGGGCTCGACTCCCTGCTGTCGATCGTGCAGATGCCTGCAGGCGTTCCGGTGGCCACGGTGTCCATCGGCGGAGCCCGCAATGCCGGCCTTCTCGCGGTCCGGATCCTTGGCGCATCCGATCCAGAGATGCGCAGCCGCATCGAACGGTTTCAGGCCGACTTGGAGGCCACTGTGCTGGCGAAGGATGCTGCGCTTCGCGATCGTCTGATGGGGTCCTGAACGGCATCAAGTAAAGTTACCCGCCAGTAGCAAGGAGGCCACATGTCAAGTCACAAGGGGATCGGAAACCCGTCCTTCGACACCTTTCGCCTACCCGACGAGCACAACGAGTTGCGGGCGGTGTTGCGGGATCTCTGCGACAAGGAGATCGCGCCGTACGCGGCCGACGTCGACGAGAAGGCCCGCTATACCGACGAGGCGCTAGCGGCGCTCAACGCGTCGGGCTTTTCGGCGATCCACATCCCCGAGGAGTACGGCGGGCAGGGCGGTGACTCGGTAGCGGCGTGCATCGTGATCGAAGAGGTCGCCAGGGTGTGTGCCTCGTCGTCGCTGATTCCGATCTGCAACAAGCTCGGCACCATGGGGATGCTGCTGCGCGGCTCGGAGGAACTCAAGAAGCAGGTGCTGCCGTCCATCGGGTCGGGTCAGGCGACCGCCTCCTACGCGTTGTCCGAGCGCGAGGCGGGTAGCGATGCGGCGGCGATGCGTACGCGTGCCAAGGCCGACGGGGACGATTGGGTGCTCAACGGGTCCAAGTGCTGGATCTCCAACGGCGGCCACTCGCAGTGGTACACGGTGATGGCGGTGACCGATCCTGACAAGGGTGCCAACGGGATTTCGGCGTTCGTCGTCCACGAGGACGATCCTGGGTTCAGCGTCGGGCCCAAGGAGCGCAAGATGGGCATCAAGGGTTCGCCAACCACGGAGCTGTACTTCGAGGAGTGCCGCATCCCTGGCGACCGCATCATCGGCGAGCCCGGCACCGGGTTCAAGACCGCATTGGCGACGTTGGACCACACCCGCCCGACCATCGGTGCGCAGGCCATCGGCATCGCGCAGGGCGCGCTAGAGGCGTCCATCGCCTACACCAAGGAGCGCAAGCAGTTCAAGCAGTCGATCAGCGACTTCCAGAACACCCAGTTCATGCTTGCCGACATGGCGATGAAGATCGAGGCCGCCCGCTTGATGGTCTACTCCGCAGCGGCCCGCGCCGAGCGGATGGAACCCAATCTCGGCTTCATCTCGTCGGCGGCCAAGTGCTTCGCATCCGACGTTGCGATGGAGGTCACCACCAACGCCGTGCAACTGTTCGGCGGCTACGGCTACACCGTCGACTTTCCCGTCGAACGCTTCATGCGCGACGCCAAGATCACCCAGATCTACGAGGGCACCAACCAGATTCAGCGCGTCGTCATGTCGCGCGCTCTGCTGAAGTAGCCCTCCGAAGGATCGACTCCGCGCTCACGCCACGCAAGGGGGTCCGTCGGACCCGGCGGTGAGGACCGGCGACGGTGGCGGCGGGGTATCGGTGGACGTCGCGGCCGCGGGGTCGATCGTGTTGCCCGACGGCACCACCGGATCGCCGGAGCCCAGTCCCGAGCCCGGTCCCGTGTAGTCGTTGGCAAGTACCACGCGCACGGTTCCCTCCGTCAGCGACGGATCCTCCACGATCGGGAGGTTGCCGAGTTCCTTGGACACCGCTTGCGCACCGAGGTCGTCGGTCCGGGGCGCTCGAACCTGGCTGGCCGCCACGTGCTCGGCGTCGTTGTTGCCGACCGAACCTGCCGAGAAGCCCTTGCCCGTAAGGACTTCCGAAACAGCAGCGGCCAGCCCGTTGACGTCACTGTCGTTCACCACGTCGGCCGTGGTCTTGTCGGGAGAGTAGGCGAGCTCCCTGGTCTTGCCCGCGTCCTGATTTTGCAGCAGGCCCTCGACGAATTCGCGTACCTGCGTCGGGTCCACGCGGACGACGCTTTGCATTCCGTCGTCGCTCCAGCCATCCTCTCGGAGGACCGGGATCGTGGCGAAGGCGACGTTTCCGCCAGCCAGCGACTGGAGTTGCTGAATGAAGTCCATGATGTCCCAGCCGTCGGAGATCACGACCGACCGCTGCACGGCGTCTTGAAGTTTGCTCAGGGTCGACGGACTGGACAGCGTCTTGCTCGAGATGATCTGGTGGGCGAGTTCGGCCATGACGGCCTGTTGGCGGGTCACGCGGTCGAGGTCGCCGCGGGGCAAGTCGTGGCGCTGCCGCACGAAGCTCAGGGCCTGCGGCCCATCCAGCTTCTGTCGACCCGCTGGAAAGTCGGCGCCCGAAAGTGGTTCGTAGACAGGATCTTTGAGGCATACTTCCACACCGCCGAGAGCATCGGTGATCAGCGCGAAGCCGAGCAGTCCGATCTCGGCGTAGTGGTCGACGGTGACCCCGGTGAGGTTCGCGACGGTCTCGATCAAGGCCTCGCGCCCCGCCTCCGCCGCTTGGGGCTCGGCGACCGCGGGATCCACCCCCTCCTGTTCGACGAGCTCCTTCAGCTTCTCCAGGTGAACCGCGCCGTAGACGCCGTTGATCTTCGTCTTTCCGAAGCCGGGCGGGCCGTTCACATAGGAGTCGCGGGGGATCGAGATCGCCGTCGCCGACTTACCGTTGTTCGGGATGCGCACCAAGATGATCGTGTCGGTGTTCGTCGACACGTCGTCACCGGCCCGCAGGGTCGCCAGTTCCTCTGCCGACAGGGGGTTGCCGTGGGCGTCGGTCCTGCTGTCCATCCCGACGAGCAGGATGTCGATGGCACCGTCCTCGCCGCCGCCGCCCAGCGCGGCGGCGCTGATGTGATTGATGCCGGATTCGAACTGGCGAACCGTGCTCCACGCCAGGCCCGTGCCGACGACGACGGCCATCGCTGCGAGAACGGCGACGGTACGGCTGATACGACCTGGCACCAGCACAGGCTACTTGCGGGACGGCCGCAGAGTGGGTAGCTCGACACGGCGTGCCAGACTCGACCGCGTGGCGCATCGAATCGTGATCTTCGGCGCTGGCGGCCTCGTCGGCAGCGCATTGACGGCGCAGGCCACCGAGCGGGGCCGCGCGGTACTGGCACTGACGTCGTCGCAATGCGACGTGACGGACCCGAATGCGCCAGAGGAATTCATCGAATCGGGGGACGTCGTCGTCAACTGCGCCGCCTACACCAGGGTGGACGATGCAGAGGCCGACGAGGCCGCAGCAGCAGCGGTCAACACTGCAGGCGCCGAGAACCTCGCATGGGCGTGCGCAAGGGCGGGCGCCGAATTCATCCACATCTCCACGGACTACGTCTTTGGGGGCACGCAACGGCACCCTTACGAGATCGACGACGACACCGCGCCCCTCAGCGTCTACGGCCGCACCAAACTGGCCGGTGAATTCGCCGTGCTGACCGCCATGCCGAGTGCGCACGTCGTGCGGAGCTCGTGGATCTATCAGGGGGCTGACGGCGGCGACTTCGTCGCGGTGATGCGGCGCAAGGCCGCAGGTGACGAGTTCGTCGACGTCGTCGCAGACCAGATCGGCTCGCCCACTTACGTGGGTGACCTCGTCGGTGCCCTGCTAGAGGTGGCCGACGGATCGATCGAGGAATCGGTGCTCCATGCGGCCAACCAGGGCGAGGCGAGCCGATTCGACCAGGCGCAGGCGGTGTTCGAACTCGTCGGGGCGGACCCGCAGCGGGTTCGACCGGTGGACTCCACCCGACATCCACGGCCCGCCCCACGGCCGGCTTACTCGGCGCTATCTGGCGTCCGCTCCGCCGCGGCGGGCCTGACGCCTCTGCGCCCGTGGCGAGAGGCGTTGGCGTCGGCGCTGGCTGGCGGGACGATACCCTCGACGCCGTGAGCGACCGACTGACCGTGGTGACGGTGACGTATTCGCCGGGCGCCCACCTCGATCGGTTCCTGGCCTCGCTGTCGCATGCGACCGAACGGCCCGTGACGGTCGTCATGGCCGACAACGGCTCGACAGACGGCGCCCCCGAGGAGGCCGTCGAGCGCCATCCCAGTGCGCGGCTGTTCCGCACCGGCGCCAACCTCGGCTACGGCGCGGCAGTCAACCGTGCGGTCGCCGCCTACCTCGGCGACGATGCGGAATCGGGGGATGCCGAGTTCTTCGTGGTGGCCAATCCCGACGTCGTCTGGGGCCCAGGCAGCATCGATACCATGCTCGACGCCGCGAGGCGATGGCCGCGAGCTGGTGCACTTGGCCCGTTGATCCGCGACCCCGACGGCTCGGTGTATCCGTCGGCTCGGCATCAGCCGAGCCTCATTCGGGGCGGTATGCACGCCGTCGTCCATCCGTTCTGGAAGTCCAACCCGTGGACGGCGGCCTACCGGCAGGACCGTCTGGAGCCCAGCGAACGCGTGGTCGGCTGGTTGTCCGGTTCCTGTCTTTTGCTGCGCAGGGCGGCGTTCGACGAGGTTCATGGGTTCGACGAGCGCTATTTCATGTACATGGAGGACGTTGACCTGGGTGATCGCCTCGGGCGGGCGGGCTGGCTCAACCTGTACGTGCCGACGGCAGAGATCTTGCACGACAAGGGCCACGCCACCGGTCGCGACCCCGCCCGCAACTTGGCGGCGCATCACAGGAGCACTTACACTTTCCTGGCTGATCGGCATCAACGGTGGTGGCAGGCGCCGCTGCGTTGGTCGATCAAGTCCGCGCTCGCCGTCCGCGAAGGTCTGGTCGTGCGAAGCGCGCGACGCAAGGTTGCCAAGGGGGGGTAGGGGTGGCGCTGTCGAAGCCAGTCAATCCGGCAGAGTGCGATGCCGTCGTCCTCGTCGGTGGTCAGGGCACCCGTCTGCGCCCGCTGACGTTGTCGGCACCCAAACCCATGCTGCCGACCGCGGGTCTGCCCTTCCTGACGCATCTGTTGTCCCGGATCGCCGACGCAGGCATCAATCACGTCATTCTCGGTACGTCATACAAGGCCGAGGTGTTCGAGGCGGAGTTCGGCGACGGTTCCAAACTCGGCCTGCAGATCGAGTACGTCGTCGAAACCGAGGCGTTGGGCACCGGTGGCGGCATCGCGAACGTTGCCTCGAAACTGCGCCACGACACCACGTTGGTGTTCAACGGCGACGTCTTGTCCGGCGCCGACCTTGGCGCCCTTCTTGCCAGTCATCAAGAACGCGATGCGGACTTGACATTGCATCTGGTCCGGGTCGGCGACCCACGCGCATTCGGTTGTGTGCCAACCGATTCCGATGGAGTGGTGACGGCCTTCCTGGAAAAGACCGAGGACCCGCCAAGCGATCAGATCAACGCGGGGTGCTACGTGTTTCGGCGCGAGGTCATCGACCGCATTCCCAAGGGCAGAAAGGTGTCGGTCGAACGCGAAGTCTTCCCCGCATTGCTGTCCGACGGCCTGAAGGTGTGCGGCTACGTCGACTCCACCTACTGGCGTGACATGGGGACGCCCGACGATTTCGTTCGCGGGTCGGCCGACCTGGTGCGCGGCATTGCGCCGTCGCCCGCTCTGAAGGGCCATCGCGGCGAGGAGCTGGTTCACGAAGGGGCCGCGGTTGCGCCAGGTGCGCTGTTGATCGGTGGGACCGTCGTCGGCCGAGGCGCAGAGATCGGCCCGGGTGCGCGATTGGACGGCGCGGTGATCTTCGACGGCGCGCGCGTGGAAGCCGGATCGGTCATCGAACGGTCCATCATCGGCTTTGGTGCACGCATCGGTCCGAGGGCCCTCATCCGCGACGGGGTCATCGGTGACGGCGCAGACATCGGCGCGCGGTGTGAGTTGCTGCGAGGCGCTCGGGTCTGGCCAGGCGTCCACATCCCCGACGGTGGAATCCGTTACTCGACCGACGTCTAACCGCGATTTCGGCGCGCTTTCACCCCAAAGATGGGTCTGTTCTGTTTCGGGACATCGCTGACAGGTTGATGTCTCGGGACATCGCTGACACGTGAGCGGGGCCTCGGCCATGCTGGTTGATGGTCCAGAAGGTGACAGCGATGGATATTCGTATGGCTGCGGCG
>Ga0268265_10000144_pt1 | contig 90132 bp, 72 predicted proteins | sample KBSSwiS52_FD_190355 | JGI IMG/M metagenome (GOLD analysis project Ga0268265, IMG submission 190355) | Switchgrass rhizosphere microbial communities from Kellogg Biological Station, Michigan, USA - KBS Switchgrass S5-2 (SPAdes) (version 2) | ecosystem: Host-associated > Plants > Roots >... | reverse complement strand
CCTCGTGCGTGTGGCTAGCGAGCCCGTTGAAGAACAGGCCGCGCTCGTCGTTTTCTATGGACTACCGGCGAGCGCAGACGAGGTCGCAAAGGTCGCCGCGACGGAACCGGCTCAGGTCGTCGCGCTCATCGCGCCGCGTCAGGCCCGTGCGTTACGGCGCCTGACCACCGGAGCGGTCGAGCCGCTCGACGTCTCGCAGGTCGCGGCAAAGGCGAGGTCTCGCGATGAGCGGCTTCGGTCTGCGCTGCGCGCGGAGCTCCAGGCTGGCTTCCCTGCGCGTGAGCTGATTGCCCTCGAGCCGTTGCTGGCGGAATTCGACGGACTCGAGATCGCGGCGGCGGCGCTGCGCGTCATCGAGCGCGAGCGCACGGATGCTCGGGCGCGCCGGGCCGAAGCCGAGCGGTCGGTGGAGCGGGTGTCCGAACGTCCGGCGGAACGCCCGGAGCGTGCGGAGCGTGCAGAGCGTCCGGAGCGTCCGGAGCGTCCGGAGCGTGCCGCGATCGGGGGCGATCGCGCGCCGACGCGCAGCAGCGGAGGGTTCGCGCGGGTGTTCTTCGGCATCGGCGAGCGGGACGGTGTGCGCGCCGGCGATCTGGTCGGCGCGATCACCGGCGAGTCTGGGATCACGAGCGATCGCATCGGCAAGCTCGAAATCCGTGACAGTCATACGGTGGCCGAGATCGCGGCGGCGGACGTCGAGACCGTCATCGAAAAGATGAATGGCGTGTCGCTCAAGGGCCGCCGTGTTACCGCGCGCCTCGACGACCGGCCCGCGTCGCGCGCTCGGGAAGCTGGGCGTGGGCCAGCTCGCAACGCGCGCGGCCCTGGCGCCCGAGACCGTAAACCCGGCGGATTCCGCGAGGGTGGGCGCGGCGCACCACGCGAGGGTAGCCGGAGCGGCTTCGGGGCGCGAGATCGGGATCGTCCACCGCGCGACCGGGAAGCCCGGGAGGGCGGAGGTTTTTCGCGAGAGGGCCGGCCGCCACGCGGTCCCGCGAAGGAGCGTTTCGGAGGCGCGGGCGGTCGTCCCCCGCGGCGTGATGACGATCGGCCGGGCGGGCGCGGCGGGTTCCGCGATCGACCCGACGACGGTCGCGTCCCGCGCGCCACGAGTGAGCGGCAGGAGTGGAGTGAACGGGCGGACCGCGTACGCCATGCGCGCCGGCCGCGCCGCGACGACGCGTGACGTCGTTTCAGCTCACCGGCGGTTGGATCGAGGTGATCGCCGGTGTCATGTTCAGCGGCAAGAGCGAGGAACTGCTCCGCCGCGTTAGGCGGGCGATCATAGCGCGCAAGCGCGTGCAGGTGTTCAAGTCGCATCTGGACGGGCGCTACGCCGGCATCTACGCGATCTCCAGCCACGACGGCCGTACGGTGGATGCCGTTCCGGTCGACTCGTCGGCCCAGATCGCGCAATGCCTCGACCCGATGGCGCAGGTCGTGGCCGTCGACGAGGCGCAGTTTCTCGACCAGGGCATCGTCGACATCGCGACGTCCCTCGCGGCGCGGGGGCGGCGAGTGATCCTGGCAGGCACGGATACCGACTTTCGGGGTGAGCCGTTCGGTCCAATGCCGAGCCTGATGGCCGTGGCCGAGGTGGTGGACAAGCTGCACGCGATCTGTGTGCTGTGCGGCGGGCCGGCGAGCCGGAACCAGCGACTGGTCGAGGGTAAGCCCGCGCGCTACGACTCCCCGGTGATCCAGATTGGTGGCCGCGAGTCATACGAGGCGCGCTGCCGGGCGTGCCATCAGGTGCCCAGGAAGGACGAGGATCAGGGAAGACTGCTATAGGGAACCGGGAACGGAGAACGGGGAACCAGGAACGGGGAACCGGGAACCGGGAACCGGGGTTGCGAGCCCGGAGCTCGTTGCGGCTGGTGGCCAGCAGCGAGCAGCTCGGAGCACCAGCACGCGGCCGTCGGCGAGCGGCTAGCAGCTGCTTGCAAGCTGCTGCCGGTTCCCAGTTCCCAGTTCCCAGCGTGACCCCCCTCTGGCGCCGGCCGTCTTTATGCTGAGCCCGTCTCCTCAACACACCACACATGGGAATCGTCGCGGCGCTCCTCAGGAGCCCCGAACAACTGCACCGCCTACGTGCCGCCATTCGCGGGCGGTATCCGGTATCCCCATGTGACGGGTGGGACGCGGTACGGCGACTCTGCGACACCGAGCCCGTATCGCTCGCAGTGCTCGACCTCTATGCCAACGGGTCGATGGACCTCGACCCCGTCCGGCAGCTTCGAAGGCTTTACCCCCGGCTCGTCACCGTCGCCTATGTGGCGGTCGGGCCCGACCGCATCCGCGACGTGTTCGACGCCGGACGCGCGGGCATAGACGGCCTCATCATCGCTGATCGCGACGACGCTCCGGCCGATCTGTGGGCGATTCTGGAACGGGCGGAGACGCGTTCGGTCGCCAGCGGACTCAGGACAGCTCTCGCGACGTGCGACCCGACGGTGCGCGATGCGGTGCTCGTCGCGGTAACAAGGGCACACGAGAACCTCACCGGGGACGGGCTTGCCCGGCTGCTGTCGATTCCACGGCGCTCTCTGACCAAGCGCCTCACGAACGCCGGGTTCCCACCCCCACCACGACTCCTCACGTGGGGGCGGCTCATCGTCGCCGCGCAGATGCTCGATGACCTGAATCGGAGCGCCGACGCTGTCTCTGCAGCGCTCAAATTCCCGTCGGGCAGCGCCTTCAGGAACACCTGCCAGCGGTACATGCACGCCACGCCGACCGAGCTTCGTCAGCGTGGCGGCGCCGAGTACGTCGTGAGTCTGCTGCTGGCGGAGTCGGACCGCCGACCGCGCCGAACCGCCGCGTAGAGAGCGTTAGCCGTGCCCGTGGGCGAGGCGGAGAAACTCGTCGCGGGTCTTGGCATCGTCGCGGAACGATCCGATAAGTGCGCTCGTGATCGTCTTCGAGTTCTGCTTCTCGACGCCTCGCATCATCATGCACAGGTGCATGGCCTCGATGACGACGCCCACGCCACGCGGCTTGAGCACCTCGTTCACGGCATCGGCAATCTCCCCCGTGAGACGCTCCTGAACCTGAAGCCGCCGCGCGAACACCTCGACGAGCCGCGGGAGCTTCGACAAGCCGAGAATCCGGCCTGACGGGATGTAGGCGATGTGCGCCTTCCCGAAGAACGGAAGCAGGTGGTGCTCGCAGAGCGAGTACAGCTCGATGTCGCGGACCATGACCATGTTGTCGTGTGCCTCGGCGAACACGCCCTCGCCCACGGCCGAGTAGGCGTCCTGGCGATACCCGCGGGTGAGCCAGGCGAGCGAGCGAGCCACACGTGTCGGCGTTCGCTGCAGCCCTTCTCGGTCCGGATCCTCTCCCAGCAGCCGCAGCTGCTCGCGAATCAACGCCTCGAACTCATGCTCCTGGCCGTCGGTGAGCAGCGTCGGCGTCGCGTCCATCCGTCCGACGGGCGCGTCGACCTCGACCGCGTTGTCGGCGATGGTGGTTGCCGTCGCCCGGCGAGCGGACGCCGATCGAACTTTTCGCGTAGCCAGCTGCCCATCGCGGCCGTTTCGGCCGTTCCCGCTCCCCCGATTCGACTTCGCCACGCCGACCCCCCGTTGCACGTTGCGCGATCCCCAGCGGCGCTAGCCGCACCCCCCGGGCCAAGCCACCCGACGACCGATCCCGCTCGCGAACCGATTGCTACTGACAACATAGTGACGCCGCTCGGCACGTCGTATCGTTGACTTTCCGTCCGAGCGGTTCCTACCTTGGAGCGCATCCCAGCCCCATCCCGCCGACACGCCGCTGCCCATGCTTCTCATCGGTCTCACCGGAAATATCGCGAGCGGGAAGTCGACCGTGGCTCGGCTGCTCTCGGAGCGCGGCGCGACGATCATTGACGCCGACGTCCTCGCTCGGCGGGTCGTGGAGCCGGGGATGCCGGCCTTCGACGAGATCGTTCGCCGCTGGGGACAGGAAGTCGTCGCACCGGACGGCGGTCTGGACCGCGACGCACTGCGGCGACTCGTGTTCGCGCACCACGAGCAGCTCGAGGAGCTCAACGAGATCGTCCATCCGGAAGTCGCCGCGTACCGCGACCGACTGGTGGACGAAGCCCGCCAGCGTGGCGACCGTCTCGTCGTTCAGGACATCCCGCTGCTCTTCGAGCGCGGCATTGTCGATCAGTTCGATCGCATCGTGCTCGTCGACGCTCCCCGGCCGGTGCGTCTCGAGCGCCTCATGCGGGAGCGCGGGCTCGGCGAGACGGACTCGATGGACATGATCACGGCGCAGATGCCGGCGGAGCTGAAGCGGGCGCGCGCCGACTACATCATCGAGAACATCGGGACCGTGCGCGAGCTCGAGGAGCGTGTGAGCGAGGTGTGGCAGGCGCTCGAGCGTGAGGCGAACTCACACGCGACCACGCACGCCGTTTCTTGACGGCCCCCCAGGGGACCTCTAGACTTCGCGCTCGTCCTTCACCCCTTGGGAGCTTTTTCGTGTCGTCGATCCCCGCCGATTTCCGTTATACCGCGGAACACGAGTACCTGAAGTCCACCGCCGACGGAACCGTCGTGCAGATCGGTATCACGGATTACGCGCAGGGCGAGCTTGGCGATGTCGTCTTCGTGGAGCTGCCGAAGGTCGGCGACAAGTTCAAGGCGCACGATGTCTTCGGGACGATCGAAGCGGTGAAAGCGGTCTCGGAGCTTTACTCGCCGATCGCGGGCGAGGTGGTGGAGATCAACTCGCGGCTCGATGGCGAACCGGCGCTCGTCAACAGCGATCCCTACGGCGACGGCTGGATGATCAAGATGCGCGTCGCGAACGCTGGGGATCAGACCGGCTTGATGGATGCGGGAGCGTACAAGACGCACGTGGGGGAATAGCTATCGGCTCTCAGCTATCGGCTATCAGGTGAACCGACGGGACGCTTCTTCGCGAAGAAGCGTCCCGTTGGTTTTGTCAGTTCCCCGTTCCCCGTTTTCGGTTCCCTTCCGCTAGGCGTACTCCTCCACCGGCGGACACGCACACACCAGGTTCCTGTCGCCGTACGCGGATTCCACCCGCCCCACCGCTGGCCAGAATTTGCGCTCGCGCGTCGACGGGATCGGGAACGCCGCCCGCTCACGCGAGTAGCCGTGCGACCAGCTGTCGCTGATCACGGCTTCCATTGTGTGCGGTGCGTTCTTCAGCGGGTTATCCTTCTTGTCGAGCACCCCCGCCTCGACATCGCGGATCTCGTCGCGAATGGCGATCATCGCGTCGCAGAACCGGTCGAGTTCCACCTTCGACTCACTCTCGGTGGGCTCGATCATCAGCGTTCCGGCAACCGGGAACGAGACGGTCGGCGCGTGGAAACCGTAGTCCATGAGGCGCTTGGCAATATCCTCGACCTCGACGCCGCTCGACGGCTTCACGCCGCGCGGGTCCACGATGCACTCGTGCGCAACCAGCCCGTTCTTCCCCTTGTACAGCACCGGAAAGTGCGGCTCGAGCCGCTTCGCGATGTAGTTCGCGTTGAGAATCGCGACCTTCGTGGCGTCGGTGAGTCCCGAGCCGCCCATCATACGGATGTAGACCCACGAAATAGGCAGGATGCTCGCGCTCCCCCACGGCGCCGCCGACACCGCGCCTAACGTGTCACGTCCGTCGAGGTGCACGATGGCGTGACCCGGCAGGAACGGCGCGAGATGCTTTCGAACGCCGATCGGTCCCATGCCCGGACCGCCACCGCCGTGCGGGATGCAGAACGTCTTGTGCAGGTTGATGTGACAGACGTCGGCGCCGATATCGGCCGGACGCGCCACGCCGACGAGCGCATTCATGTTCGCGCCGTCCATGTACACCTGCCCGCCGTGCGAATGGACGATCGCGCACACCTCGCCGATGGTCTCCTCGAACACGCCGTGCGTCGACGGATAGGTCACCATGAGCGAGGACAGATTCGCCTTGTGCTCTTCCGCCTTCGCCTTGAGATCCGCGACGTCGATGTTCCCGTTCGGGTCGGTCTTCACGACGACGACCTGCAGCCCGGCCATGACCGCGCTCGCCGGATTCGTGCCGTGTGCGGACTGCGGGATCAGGCAGATGTTGCGGTGTCTCTCACCGCGCGACTCATGGTACTTGTGGATCACGAGCAATCCGGCGAACTCCCCCTGCGACCCGGCATTCGGCTGGAGCGATACCGCGTCAAATCCCGTAATGTCCGCCAGGTCGGATTCGAGCTGCGCGAACATCTCGCCGTAGCCCGGCGCCTGATCGCGCGGCGCGAACGGGTGCAGCCTTCCGACTTCCGGCCACGTCACCGGGATCATCTCCGCCGTCGCGTTCAGTTTCATCGTACACGAGCCCAGCGGGATCATGCCGTGCGTGAGCGAGAAGTCCCGCGCCTCGAGCATGCGCAGGTAGCGCAGCATCTCCGTCTCGGACCGGTGGCGGTGGAAGACCGGGTGCGTGAGGAATGCGCTCGTCCGCGCGAATCGCTCGTCATACCGGTCGTCGGTATCCGCCGCGAGATCCTCCACCTGCGCGTTGCTCACCCCGAATGCCGCGAGCAGATCCGCGACGTCCGCGGCGCTCGTGGTCTCGTCGAGCGCGATGCAGACGGCATCTCCATCGGCGCGCAGATTGATGTGGCGTTCGCGGGCCGCGGCCAGCACGTCCTGCGCGGTCCTCCCGTTAGGCTCGACACAGACGGTGTCGAAGAAGACGTCGTGCCGGATCCTGTGACCCGCCCGTTCGAGCACCGACGCCAGCGTCGCAGCGAGCTTGTGGACCCGCTTCGCGATCTTCGTGAGGCCCTCGGGGCCATGCCACACGGCATACATCCCCGCGATCACGGCGAGGAGCACCTGCGCCGTACACACGTTGCTCGTCGCCTTCTCGCGGCGGATGTGCTGCTCGCGGGTCTGCAGCGCCATGCGCAGCGCCGGCTTGCCTGACGAGTCTCGCGACACACCGATGATCCGCCCCGGCATCACCCGCTTGTACTCGTCCTTCGTCGCGAAGAACGCCGCGTGCGGTCCGCCGTAGCCGAGCGGCACGCCGAACCGCTGAGAGTTGCCGACGACGACGTCCGCACCCCACTCGCCCGGCGGCGCAAGCATCGTGAGCGCGAGCAGGTCCGTCGCCACGACGAGCATCGCGTCCGCAGCATGCGTCGCGTCGGCGAGCTCCCGGTAGTCCTTCACGCCGCCATCGGTGGCGGGATACTGCACCACGACCGCGAACGCATCGGCACTCGGGGTCACGTTGTCGTCCGCGATCACGACCTTCCACCCGCGGGCCTCCGCCCGCGTGCGCACGACATCGATCGTCTGCGCATGACAGGCGCGAGAGACGATGACCGTCTCCTTCCCTTCCTTCGACTTGACGGCGTGGGCCATGGCGACCGCCTCTGCCGCGGCCGTCCCTTCATCCAGGAGCGACGCGTTCGCGATCGGCATCCCGGTGAGGTCGATGACCATCGTCTGGTAGGTCAGCAGCGCCTCGAGGCGCCCCTGGGCGATCTCGGCCTGATAGGGCGTGTACGCGGTGTACCAGCCCGGGTTCTCGAGAATGTTCCGCTGAATCACCGGCGGGGTCAGCGTATCGTAGTAGCCGAGCCCGATGAACGACCGGAACACGCGGTTACCGGACATTTTCGCTCGCAGTTCGCCGAGCACATCATGCTCCGTCCGCGGCCGGCCCGTACGCAGCGTACCCCGAAATCGGATCTTCTCCGGCACAACCGCGTCGATGAATTGGTCCAGCGTAGAGTATCCGAGCACGTCCAGCATGGCCCGCTGCTCGTCGGCACTCGGCCCGATGTGCCGGTTGACGAAGGGGTCGGCTTCGGTGAGCGGCATCGGCTTGCTCGTCGTTGTCATGCAGTCCTCACGGGGACGCGTCGGCGTCCGGGAAGGGAGCGGAATGGCGATCGCCTGGCGTAGTCCGGCGGCGGGTGACCCGCGCAGCACGATGGATCGCGCCAGATCTCGCCGGAGCCGGAGATGCCGGTAAACGTATCCTCGGGCGGAAGCGAGCGCGATGCAGGTGCGGTGCTAGGGAGCGAAGCGGCCGCGGCGTATCATTTCGGGCCAGTTCGCCCTACACTTTGACCCCCTGCGCCAGCGCTGCACGTTTACCCACGCCGCCTGACCTGCTTGATGCATTGGATGCTGCTGCTCACGCCTCCGCTCGCTGGCGCCGAGAACATGGCGTTGGATGAGGCACTGCTCGAGCGCGCGAGGAAGACCGGGCAGGCTGTCTTTCGGGTCTACACCTGGGCCCAGCCGACGTTGTCGTTCGGCCGAAACCAGACGACGCGAGGCGCCTATGATCCGAAGCGGGCTCAGGACCGCGGCGTCGCCGTCGTGAGACGTCCCACGGGCGGCCGATCGTTGCTCCATCATCACGAGATTACGTATAGCGTCACGGCACCGCTCGACAGCGGCGGGTCGCTACGCGAATCGTACGCCCGCATCAATCGTCTTCTCGTCGATGGGTTGGAGCGTCTCGGCGTCGCGGTGGACGTGGCATCACCACGGGAGCGCTCACTCCCGCCGTCGGCGTCGCCCTGTTTCGAGCGCCCTGCTGCCGGCGAGCTCGTCGTGGACAGCCGGAAGCTCGTGGGCAGTGCACAGTGGCGCGACGAGGGAGCAATGCTGCAGCACGGATCCATTCTCATAGAGGACGATCAATCGTTGGTCGCCGCGCTCGCCGACCGCGCGGTTCCGACCGCCGCGCCCGCAGCGACGTTGCGTGCTGCCCTCGGCAGGACCCCTTCAGTACACGAAGTCACCGACGCCTTGTTCGCGGCAGTTCGCTCGCGCGAGTGCCCGACCGCGACGGAATTCTACGTCGACCAATCGCTCGAAATCGCGACGCGGCGACTACTCGACCGCTACGTCGATGACCGTTGGACCTGGCGCCGCTGATCGGCGTCAGGAAACGCACAAGCAGAACACCCGGAGTCTCCCCATGCGCCCATCGATCCGCCTTCACGCCGGAACGCGACTTCTTGCGTGCGTCCTCGTTTCGGCAGCCGCGTGCGACGGAAGGACGCCTGCCGCAGCCGACGCTGACACCGTGGGTGGCTCGCTGATTACGGCGATCCAGGCCGAGCCGCGTTTCCTCCTGCCCCCGCTCATCTCGCTGATCGACGAGCAGATGGTAGGCGATCAGATCTTCGAGCCGCTCGCCCGGATGGGCGACGACGGCCGCCTCGACCGCGACTTCAGGCCGGCGCTCGCTGATAGCTGGTCGTGGGAGAACGACTCGACCACGATTGTCTTCCGGCTGAATCCGAACGCGCGGTGGCACGACGGCAAGGCGGTGCGTGCCTCCGATGTCCGGTTTACGTATGACCTCTGCGTCGACCCCGTGGTGGGCTGGAAGGACCGTGAGTACTTCGCGCGAATCGATTCGCTCACGGTTCGCGACTCGCTGACGGTGGCGTTCTGGTTCAGGTCACGGTACCCGGAGCAGTTCTTCGACGCGGCCACTCGCATGCTGATCGTTCCGGAGCACGTGCTCGCGAGCGAGCCGAGGGCGACCTTACAGACGTCGTCGTTCAACCGCGCGCCGATCGGGTCCGGACGCTTTCGCCTTGCGAAGTGGACACCGAACGCGTCGATCGAGCTCGTCGCGGATACGACGCACTACCGTGGCCGGGCGAAGCTCGACCGCGTCATCTTCGCCGTCACTCCCGATGCGAACGCAGTGACCGCACGGGTCGCGAGCGGCGAGTTGGACGTTGTCGCAGTCTCGAGTCCGGAGCACTTCCGGACGCTCGCCGCACGTCCCGAGCTCAAGGCACAAATCCTCCCGGCGTTCGACTACACGTTCCTCCTCTTCAACACCCGCGCGCGCAACCAGCGAAGTCGCCCGCACCCGCTGTTCTCGGACCTGGCGCTGCGCCGGGCGCTCACCATGGCCCTCGACCGTGATCTGCTCGTGCGGGGACAGTTCGACTCGCTGGCGGCGGTGGCTATCGGCCCCATGACGCGCGCCCAGGCACTCGCCGACTCCACGATTGCGGGAATCCCGTACGACTCCAGCGGTGCGGCGCGCCTGCTCGACTCGCTTGGGTGGAAGCTCCCAGCCGGTAAGTACGTGCGTGAACGCGGCGCCAAGCCGCTTGCGTTTTCGATCCTCGTCCCCTCCATATCTCGCAACCGTATGGGGATCGCGGTCCGCATCCAGGAAGCGCTCCGCCCGTTCGGCGTCGACGTGTCCATCGACGCCATCGAGCCGAATGCGTTCTTCGCCAAAATGCGCGCTGGGGATTTCGACGTCGCCTTCGATGGTCGGAAGGCCGACCTGAGTGTGTCCGGCCTCAAGGCCTATTGGACCGTGGCGAGCGCGAGGCAGCCAAACGGCCAGAATTTCTCGCGCTACGAGAATCCCATATTCGACGCCCATCTCGATAGCGCGGTCGGCGCCACCGACGCCGCGACCGCGAAGGCACACGCGAAGCAGGCGTTCAGTACCATCATTGCCGACGTCCCCGCCGTCTGGGTCTACGAGGTGCGCACGGTGCAAATGATCCACAAGCGGTTCCGCACGGCGCACGTGCTCCCGACCGCGTGGTGGGCCGGTCTCGCGGACTGGTCGATCCCTTCGAACGAGCGCATTCCGCGAGACAGGCTTGGTCTGAAGCTCGCCGCGAGATAGCCCTCGAGCGCGGCGCGAGGCGGTGCGTCGCTTCATCCTGCGACGGCTCCTTCATGGGGTGGCGGTGATCTTCATCGCCACCACCCTGTCGTTCTTCCTCGTCCACCTCGCGCCGGGCGACCCGTTTTCTTCGAGCCTCGAGAGCCTGGCCACCGACCCTCGCGTCCTTGCCGCTCGACGCGCCGCGTACGGTCTCGATCGCCCACTCGCAGAACAGTATGTGCGGTTTCTCACGCGGCTCGTGACGGGAGACCTCGGCCCGTCGATCCTCGCTGCCGGTCCTGCCGAGGACGCACTTGCCGCCGCCATCCCGAACACACTCGTGCTCATGGGCACCGCGCTCGCGCTTGGTCTCATCGCGGGCGTCGCACTCGGTGCGTGGCAGGCGATGCGCGTCGGGTCACGCGCCGATCGAGCGGTGGACACGGCCTCGCTGGTCGTGGCGTCCCTTCCCGAATTCTGGCTCGGCCTCCTGCTCCTGCTTCTCCTCGCCGGGAAATTTCGGTTGTTTCCGACTGGCGGTGCGACCGACTACATGCACGATCTGATGTCGCCGGGAGAACGCATTGTCGACCGACTGCGCCACCTCGCACTCCCGGCGCTCACGCTCGCCCTGCTGAGCGCCGCATCGATCGCGCGCTACCAGCGCGCGGCATTGCTCGACGTCCTGCCGCAGGACTACGTCCGAACCGCGAGAGCGAAGGGCCTCGGCGAGCGACAGCTCGTATGGCGGCACGCGCTTCGCAACGCGCTTGTACCCACTATCGTCCTCGTGGGCCTCTCGCTTCCCGCGCTGCTCGGCGGTGCCGTCTTCGTGGAACGCGTTTTCGCATGGCCTGGAATGGGGCGACTGGCCGCGGATGCGTACGATGCCCGTGACTACCCGATAGTCCTGGGCGCAACGCTTGTCGGGACCGCGCTCGTTACTATCGGCGGAATCGCGACCGACGTGTTGCACGCGATCGTGGATCCACGAGTTCGCTCGCGGTGAGGCCGTCGCGGTTTGACGCGGCCGCGCTCCACGATGCGAGCGTTCCCGCGCAAGTTGCTGACGGAGGCACCATCCCGCCCGCGCGCGTCGCGTGGCGAGCCTTCGCACGTGACCGCTCGGCCGTTGGCGGCGTGATCCTTCTGCTGCTGCTCGCAGTCATGGCGATTCTCGCTGACCACATCGCGCCGTACAACCCGCGAACGCTTCTCGACCCCATCCGGCTCAAGAACGTCGCCCCGTCTCTCGACTTCCCCTTCGGCACGGATCAGTTCAGTCGCGACGTGCTGTCGCGGGTCATCCATGGAGCGCGGGTGTCACTTGCGGTGGCGTTCCTCTCCGTCATCGCTGCGGCGACAGTTGGAACAGCCTATGGCGCCATTGCCGGCTACATCGGCGGCTGGATCGACAGCGCCATGATGCGCTTCGTCGATGCGCTGCTCGCGATCCCGCGCGTGCTCCTTCTCATTGCGGTCGCGACACTGTGGGGCAAGGTGGATGTTGTCGGGCTGGTCGTGCTTCTTGGCGTCACCGGCTGGTTCGGCGTGAGTCGGCTCGTTCGCTCACTCGTCATCGGTGCGAGCGAGGACGAATTCGTCACCGCCGCGCGGGCGCTCGGAGCGGGACACATCAGGATCCTCACTCTTCACATACTACCGCAGGTGGCTTCACCGGTTCTCGTCGCGGCCACGCTTGCGATCGGCAACGTCGTGGTCATCGAGTCGGGTCTGACGTTTCTCGGGATGGGGGTTCCGCAGGACACTCCGAGTTGGGGCGGTCTGTTCCGCGACGGGATGGACGCCTACACGGCACATTGGTGGGTTCCATTGTTCACCGGTGTCGCCCTGGTCGCGACGGTGCTCGCTGCGAATCTCGTGGCGGACGGCTTGCGCCAGGCGTTGAGCCCGCGCCAGCTTCCGGCGCGATGACGCAGCTTCCTCTCCTCACCGTGTCCGACCTCCGTACGTACTTCTACACCGGCGCTGGCGTCGCCCGCGCGGTGGACGGCGTCTCCTTCGACATCGCTGCCGGTGAGACACTGGGCATCGTCGGCGAATCCGGATGCGGCAAATCCGTCACGGCGCTTTCCATCCTGCGCCTCATCCAGCGGCCCGGACGCATCGAGCCTGGAAGTCGCATCCTGTTCGAAGGCCAGGACCTTCTGACGCTCGATGACGCCGGCATCCGGCGCGTCCGCGGCAACCGGATCGCGATGATCTTCCAGGAGCCAATGACCGCGCTCAATCCGGTCTTCACGGTGGGAGATCAGATCGCGGAGGTCGCTCGCGTGCACGCGAGTGCGTCGCGCCGCGACGCCTGGAGCCGGGCCGTCGAGATGCTCACGCTCGTCGGCATCCCGGCACCAGCCGAGCGGGCGAGCCAGTATCCGCACCAGCTCTCGGGCGGCATGCGGCAGCGCGTCCTCATCGCGATGGCACTCGTGATGAACCCCGCGCTCATCATCGCCGACGAGCCCACGACGGCGCTCGACGTGACGATCCAGGCACAGATTCTCGAGCTGCTCGCGGATCTGCAGCAACGGCTCGGCACATCCATCGCGATGATCACGCACGACCTCGGCGTCATCGCCGAGGTCGCGTCGCGGGTGGTGGTGATGTACGGCGGGGAAGTCGTCGAGGAAGCCCGCGTCGAGACGCTGTTCGCCGAGCCGCACCATCCGTACACGGAGGGCCTGCTGCACGCCATGCCGCGGGTGGGGCGTCGCCAGGAGCGTCTCGCCGTGATTCCCGGCAACGTCCCACCACCAACGGCCTGGCCGACCGGCTGCCGTTTTCGCGACCGATGCGCGTACGCGTGGGAGCGCTGTGAGCGCGAACATCCTCCGCTCTATCACATAGGTGCGGGACACGTCTCGCGGTGCCACCTCGCGGACGAGCCCGAGCGCCGCACGCCAAAGCGCACGGCGGCGACCGCGACGGCCACCGCAGTGTCGGTCGGGGGAGGCCCGGCATGACGGACGTGGCCGCGGTTCGCGACCCGTCGCGCACGAGCGCGTCCGCCCCCCCGCTTCTCTCCGTATCCCAGCTCACGAAACATTTTCCCATCAAGCGCGGTCTCTTCGGCCGTGACGGCGGCAGCGTCCGCGCCGTCGATGGCGTCTCGCTCGAGGTCGGGCGCGGGGAGACGCTAGGCATCGTCGGCGAGTCGGGGTGCGGCAAGACGACGCTCGGGCGGTGCATCCTCCGGCTCATCGAGCCCACGTCCGGACAGATCCACTTCGACGGGATCGACGTCCGCGCTCTCGATGCGTCGTCGCTGCGCCGGCTGCGCCGCCGCGTCCAGATCATCTTCCAGGATCCGTTTTCGTCGTTGAATCCGCGGATGACGGTCGGCGCGATCGTCCGGGAGGGCCTGACGATCCACCGCCTGGCGGCGGGCGCCGACGCGGACAGGCGCGTTAGGCAGCTGCTCGATGAGGTCGGGTTGCGACCGGAATACGCGTCGCGCTATCCCCACGAGTTTTCGGGCGGGCAGCGGCAGCGCATCGGGATCGCGCGGGCCCTCGCCGTCGAACCCGAGCTCATCGTCTGCGACGAGCCCGTCTCGGCGCTCGACGTCTCGGTGCAGGCGCAGGTGATCAACCTGCTGCAGGACCTGCAGCGCGACCGCAACCTCACCTACCTGTTCATCGCCCACGACCTGTCCGTCGTGGAGCACATCGCCACGCGCGTCGCGGTGATGTACCTCGGCAAGATCGTCGAGCTCGCGTCTTCGGCGGACCTGTATCGCGAGCCGATCATGCCGTACACGCAAGCGCTCCTGTCGGCCGTGCCGGTGCCGGATCCCACGGCGTCGCGCGAGCGCATCGTGCTCACCGGCGACGTACCGTCTCCAGCGAATCCGCCTTCGGGATGCGTGTTCCATCCCCGATGTCCCCACCCAGGCAAGGACACTGCCTGCACCGCCATCGTGCCGCCGCTCGAGGAGAAGGCACCAGCCCATTGGGCAGCGTGTATCAAGCAACCGCCAACCACTGTCCCGTGGCACGCGCAGCAGCAGGCTGGCGCAACGCACGCCCCGGAACGACATCTGCCATTGGCCGCCATCACGCACGGGCTCACGTCCTGAAGCGAGCACCCGCATTCGCGCGCCCACTCGTACCTCACACTCAGCGAGGCCCCTCGTGACATCAACTGTTCCGCCGAAGCGAGTACAGGAAGCGTCGGTAACTGTCGACGCGCCTCCGTCTCTCGCGCCGGATCGAAGTGGGCCTTTCGGGCAGCCACGTGGGCTTCCCACTCTCTTCCTCACCGAGATGTGGGAGCGGTTTTCGTACTATGGTATTCGACCGCTCCTGATCCTCTTCATGACCGCGGCGCTCGCGGACGGAGGCTTTGGATTCGAGCGTCTTCAAGCGTCCGCTATCGTCGGTATTTACGCGTCGTCGGTGTACCTCGCGTCCTTGCCCGGAGGCTGGATCGCGGACCGGCTCCTCGGACTTCGCAGAGCGATTTTCCTCGGTGCGGTGTTGATCTGCTGCGGCCACTTGGCGATCGGGCTCTCCGGGTTCGTCGGTAGACCGATGTTCTTCGTCGGGCTCGTGCTCATCGTACTCGGCACGGGTCTCCTCAAACCGAATATCTCCGCGATTGTCGGTGATTTGTATCCGGAAGGCGGTGCGCGACGCGACGCCGGCTTCTCGATCTTCTACATGGGCATAAACACCGGATCGTTCCTCGGTCAACTCGTGACGCCCCTTCTCGCCGCGTGGGTCGGCTGGCACTGGGGCTTCGGGGCAGCGGGCGTCGGCATGCTCCTCGGCCTCATCGTCTTTGGGACGTATGCGAAGAAGACGTTAGGCACGCTGGGCCTCGAGACGGCGAAGCACGCCGATCCCACGGTGCAGGCGCGTCAAATCACCCGGGCCAAGATGGGTATTGCTGCTGGACTCGGCCTGTTGACGTTGATCGTCATTCTCGCGGCGTCAGGCGTGATCACGCTCGACCCGCAGCAGATCGGGCGGAGTATGACCTTCGTGTTGGTCGGCCTTAGTGTTGCTTACTTCGGCTACATCTTTCTGGCCGGAGGACTAACGGCGGACGAGCGAAAGCGAATGGTCGTCATTCTCGTCTTGTTCGTTTTTTCGGCCATCTTCTGGTCCGCGTTCGAGCAGGCGCCGACATCCCTCAACCTGTTCGCGCGCGATTTCACCGACCGGCAGCTAGGCGGCTGGACGATTCCGCCGGGTTTGTTCCAGTCGATCAACGCGCTCTTCATCATCATTTTTGCGCCGGTGTTCGCGTGGATCTGGAGCTCGCTCGCGAAAGGCGGCTTGGATCTCTCGAGCCCGACGAAGTTCGCCATTGGCCTTTTGGTCACGGCGCTCGCGTTCCTGCTGATGCTCGTGGCGGCGAACATCATCGTCGCGAGCAACGGGACCGTAAAGGTTTCGCCGTGGTGGCTCGTCGGTAGTTACCTGCTCCAGACTGCTGGCGAACTTTCGATCAGCCCAGTTGGTCTTTCGTCGATGACCAAGCTCTCGCCTCGCCGTTACGTGGGCCAGATGATGGGCGTGTGGTTCCTTGCGACGTCGTTAGGCAATCTCATTGCCGGCCTCGTCGGCGGCAACGTGAACCCGGAGAACCTTCCGGAAACGCCGAAGTTATTCGCGATGACGGCAGGCTCGCTTATCGTCGCGGGTGTCGTGCTCGCGATCCTAATCGTTCCCATCCGGACCATGATGGCGAAGCAGACAGCAGCGGCTTGAGCCATCAGCCATCAGCTCAAACCCCCGGGAGGCCACGAACGCCGTCGTCTGAGCTGATGGCTGATCGCTGATGGCTGCCGCGACGCTACGCGCCGCGGCTACGGCCACTGGAAGATCCGCTGCGGCAGTGAGAGCGCGCGACTCCGTTGCACGTCGCGGGGCTCACGCCAGAACATGCGCGTGCGATCCTCCGTGCGAAGTTGGAGCTCCAGTCGCGCGCCGCTCGCGCGATCGAGCGGCATCACGAGATCGACACGCCAGAGCCGCTTGGATCCGGGGGGAAGCGCTACGAGCACGCTCGTACCCACCGCGTACCTCACTGGCGATGTGACGCCGAACGGCACATCCCCCGCCCACACGCGGCCGGCTTCGGCGAGAAAGGCCACGCCCGCATCCACGTTACCTCGAACGTTGCCCAGGACCCATCGCTCCTCGAGCCGCGTGATCGCGCGCTGCCCACCGGGCTCCACCGCCTGCGAGTACCCGCGCAACCCACCGCGTGGTTCGCCAAGGTTGAGCTGAAACGGGGCCCGCTGCCGCCAGCCACCACTCCATTCCCCACTCACGATAGCCGTGTGCCGCGGATGCGGCTTGAAGTACCACGCCGCGCGCCCGCTCGTCAGAATGTCGTCCCAGCGGTTGTAATCGTAGCTCTGGCGACCCTCGCCTAACAACTGGACGGCGGCGAACGAGCGTGACGTGCCCACGCCGGCGTAGATGTCGGTCGACACCAGGATGTCATCGTCGTGCGTGCCAAGCGCCGACAGACTGCGTCCGAACAACCCGCCGAGCTGGAACCCGGTCCGCACGTCCTGTTGGCCCGTGAGCGCGTCAAAGCCTTCGACCCGCCTGAAACCGACGTTGCGGACGCCCCAAAGAAAGTTCAGCCGCGCTGCGCGACGCTCCGTGTAGCGCTCCGTAAGCACCGTTCCCGGCTTCGGCACCAGGCCGCTGTCCGTCACCACCATGATGTCCGCCGACGGAATCGACTCCTCGCGGGACAGCGACGCACCGAACAGGCTCAATCGTCCCGGCTCGCCCACACGAAGCACCACGCCGATGTCGCCGAAGTTCCGCGTGAGCGGCACCGTCGGACTAACGCCATTGGTCCACGAGAACGGGTAGTAATCGCGCCTCGCGCCGACTGCCGCGCGCCACGCGATGCGCTGGACATCGGTGAGAAATGGATGGCGGAGCTCCGTCGACCAGCCGCCACCGAGCCGATGACGCTCGCCATCGAACCCGAGCTGGATCGGACGCCCGAACAGCTGATAATCGACCGCCGTCGCGCGCCACGCGTCGCGGTAGAATCCTCCGTCACGCCACTCCGCGGCGGCGAATATGCCCATTCCTTGGACGTTCGAGCTGCCCAATCCCAGGGCCTTCAGGTATGGCGACCTCTGCGTCACCGCTGCGGAGGCAACGAGCGAGATTTCGTCGATCGTCACGACCTCGACGCGCACGCCGCCGTTCCCGTCGTCCAGCGTGGTCACGCTTGCGCCCGCGAGAAACGGCTGACCCCGAAGAATGCGCTCCGAGTCGCTGCGCAACGTCGACGTGCAGGGCTTGTTCTTTTCGAGCAGCAGAAACCGGCGCACGACCTCCGGCGACGTCGTGACGTGGACGCCGCTCACGAGCGCCGACATGAACCCGGAACGCGCGAACACGCCGCCGAACGACGGTCCCTGCGCGCGGATCACGATGTCGGAGACGATGCGCCCTTCGCACGCGCCGCGTCCACCCACCCCCTCCTGTGCGCTGACCCGTCCGGCGACAATGAGCGCGCCGATCGAAGCCAGGCGCGCCGCGCGACGCACGACTCGCTACTTCCCCATGCGGCGCTTCAGCGCCGCAAGCTTCTCGTCGGCGGTGCTCTCCGCGTCGGCTCGGCGCCGTGCACGTGCGAGCCCGTCGAGCTCATCCCGTAGGCCGGCGTTGTCGTCCAGCGCTTCGTCAACCGCCGCCGTCGCTGCGTCTGCGCCGTCGGTTGCACCACTCGCGGGGGAACCGGCTGACACGCCCGGGGTTCCTCCCTTCGCGGCGAGCTTGAACTCGGCGTTCATCTCGCCAACCTCGCGCTCCACCATCGCACGCTCAGCTTCCTGGGTCTCCAGCTTTCGCTCGAGCAACGCGATTCGCTCGGTGTGCTGCTTCTCGTAGCGCTCCGCGACCGCGACGGTCTCCCCGTCGTTGATGCCGACGGCGAGCTGCTTTCGGCGTCGCACCGTCTCGAGCTCCAGCCGCTCGCGCTTGAGCCGCCCCTGGGTCTCCTCGACACCCTTTCGCAGATCGTCGAGCCCCATCCGCGCCTGCACGAGCGTCTCACGCATCTGCGCGACGATGGAGCGTCGCGCATCACCGCTGGGCGGAGTGCTGCGCAACAGGTCTCGAAAAGCTTGGCGGACGTCGTCGAACATTCGATGTGTCGTTCGTTCGGAGAAAGGGAGAGACGGGCTGGGATTCCGGCCGCGAGAGCTCCGCGAATCGGCGGTCGAGACCGTCCCGCGGATTAGGATATAGATTGGAACGCGGCCGCCGCAACCGCGTGAGTCCGCGCGCTAGCAACCCGTTTGCCGTCGACGACTCACGTTCACGAGACACGTCGTCCCTTGGCCGTCGAATGCACGAGAGTCTAGCTCGAGACCCGCACGTCGCCGCGCCGCTCGTGGCCGTCACTGCTACCGTTCGGATTGTCGATGGCGTCGAGCGAGTCAGGCTCAACGCAGCGTACGTTCGTGCGCTCGAGTCGGCCGGACTGGTCCCCATCGTGGTACCCCCGTTGGCCGAGCCGGGTGCCGCGGTCCACGTGCTCGATGCGGTGTCGGGCCTCGTCCTGACGGGCGGCGAAGATGTCGACCCCGCGCACTACGGCGAGGCAGCGCACCCGGAGCTCGGACCCGTGAACTGTGCGCGAGACCTCACCGAGCTCGCGCTGCTCGCGGCGGCCCGACTGCGCGAGCTTCCGACGCTCGCGATCTGTCGCGGAGTCCAGGTGGTGAACGTCGGACTCGGCGGAACGCTCGTGCAGGACCTCCCGTCCCAGCGCGAAGCGGTCGCAGCGCACGAACTGGACGAGGAACGTGGCTCCCGTGTGCACGGCGTGAGCGTTGATCCTGGGTCGCGGCTCGCTACCGTTGTCGGCGCGCACGCGCTCGCCGTGAACTCCATTCACCACCAGGCGATCGATCGACTCGGCGCATCACTGCGTATCAGCGCGCACGCGGACGACGGCGTGATCGAGGGCGTCGAGAGCGACGATCCACGATGGTGGATGATCGGCGTGCAGTGGCACCCGGAGGAGTTGACCACCACGGCGGAGCCGTGGGATCGTCGCTTGTTTGCCGCGTTCGCGAACGCGTGTCGTGCCCGACTCAGCTCAGCATCCACTTCCCTTCCATCCGTACCTGCCGCATCAGCTTCTCCGGCGAGTGATGGTCAGGAAACAGAAGCGCGTCACTGATATTGTTGAGGGCCTGACGTAGAACCGGGAAACGCTCCGCGGCTGTGGCGAACAGCGCGGTGAGACCGTGTTCGGCAGCCAGCCGATGGTCCGCGGCCAGCGTGAAGCCACGACGCCCCATCTCCTCGTAGTACTCGAGATCGGGACCACCTCGGCGCCATCGTCGCATTTCGATGTAGTCGGGAAACACGCCGCTGATCCACAGCGCGTAGTTCCCGAGGTGGGCACGTACCAGGAGACTGCGCGCAGCATCACCGCTCTCGGCAGCGCCGCTCAACTCCGCGAGCGTGCTGTAGGTCTCGTCGTCGGCGTTGGAGATCCGCGTGGCCCGACCGCCGAGGCCGAAGTGCAGCAGGATGGATGCAACGTAGTCGGCGAGCACTCGGTCCCCTTCGCCGACTTCGCGCAACGCGTGGCGCACGACCACGTACGCGAAGAGCGGGAGTGACGCGTGCGCGCCCTGACGCGCCGCCATCAGACCTGCGAGCAGGCGGGGATCGTCGAGCAGTGCGTCGATGCCGTGCTCACGCAGCGTGGTCTCGGTCTCCTCCACGCCGCCGCTCGAGCTGCGTGCGATCAATCGGAGTGCGAGCTGCGCGTCATCGCGCGTTAGGTGCTGCCGCACGTTCGCGAGAATCATGGTCCCTCCGCCATGGGATCGGTTTGCGGTGCGCCGCGTCAGCGGGCCACCGCTCTACTCCCTTACCCTCTGACGAAGGAATCGTGCGCGTGGTACGGGAATCGTCGTGACAACCGCGCGGCACTCAGGAGCCGCGAGTGCTAGCAACGCTGCGACAAATTGTCTCACGTTAGGCTCACCTAATTGGAGAGCAATCGCTGTTCCGTTGCGGTGGGCGGCGGTGGCGCCCATTGTTCGGGGATGACCGCGCGCCCCCTTCGCATCCTCCACCTGGATTCCGGCCGAGAATGGCGCGGCGGTCAACGGCAAGTATACCTGCTCGCGCGCGGGCAGCGTGAGCAGGGTCACGAGCCGCTCGTGATTGCGGCCCCCGATGCGCCACTCATCCGACGCCTGCGCTCGGCGGGAATCGCCGCCGCCGCCGTGCGCATGCGCGGCGACTGGGATCTGGCAGCCGCACGTCGCGTGCGCGCCGTCCTGCGCACGTGGAACGCGGACGCCCTGCACGCGCACGACGCGCGCGCCCACGCCATCGCACTCGCCGCTCTGATCGGTCGGCGAGCGCTGCCGCTCATCGTGACGCGACGCGTCCCGTTCGTGCCGCGAGGCCGGCTGAAGTACGGTCGGCGGGTCGCACGCTTCATTGCGATCTCGAGTGCCGTGAGAGACGCGCTCGTGTCCGGTGGCGTCGACGCGTCCCGGATCGATCTCGTGTACTCGGGTGTGCCCCGCCCGCACGTCGTCCAGCCACGCGACTGGCGGGCCGAGTGTCGCTGGCCAGCGGACTCGGTTGTGTGCGGGATAGTGGGCGCCATGACGGCCGAGAAGGGCGTGGCCACGCTCGCCGCGATCGGCAGCCATCTGCCGGACGCCACACGAGCGACAGCGCGCCTCGTTCTGCTCGGCGGACAGGCCGCCGGAAGTCAGCCCATCGGCGGAATCGATGCGTTTCGTGCCGGCTTCGTCGACGAGATCCACGCGGCCATGGCCGGGCTCGATATTCTGCTGCACCCGTCGAGCGCCGAGGGCCTCGGCACTGCGGTCATCGATGCCATGGCCATCGGCGTACCCCCCATCGCGTTCCGCGTCGGGGGCCTGCCCGAGCTCATCGAGAATGAGCGCTCGGGGATCCTGGTCCCCGCCGGCGACACCGGCGCCTTCGCGGCCGCCCTGGATCGCCTCGTTCGCGACTCCGAGTTCCGTCGCGCACTTGCCGCAGCCGGCCCTGAGCGCGCCGCGGAATTCAGCGTCGACCGCATGGTCCGTGGCACCCAGTCGGTCTACGACGCCGTCCTGGCGCGAGATCTAGCGTTGAGGGGTTAGGTACCAGCGGCTAGCTTTCGCCGACCCTGGGAGCCAATTCCGTGCTGTACATCTGCATTCCCGCATACAACGAAGCCCCGACGATCGGCGTCCTGCTCTGGCGGATTCGAAAAGTCCTCAAGGACTATCCGCGCGAGTACGAGATCGTCGTATTCGACGACGGCAGTACCGACGCCACCGCCGAAACGTTGCAGCCGTATGGTGACGTACTCCCGCTGAGCATCCTGGGCGGCGAGCGCCATGTCGGCTACGCCGGCGCCCTGGACGCGCTGTGCCGAGCGGTCGTCGCAAGGACGCGGTATCCGCGCCGCGACGCGATGCTGCTCATGCAGGGCGATTTCACCGACCAGCCGGAGCACATCCCGGAACTGGTGCGTCGATTCGAAGGCGGAGCCGACATTGTGGTCGGTGAGCGTACGACCGCACCGAGCGCCCCCGCGGCCGTCAGGCGCCTCCGGCGCGTCGCGCCGTGGCTGCTGCGCCCGTTCGTCTCGGTCCCTGGCGTGGCCGATCCATTCGCCTCGTTTCGACTGATTCGCATCTCGGTCATCCGCGACCTCATCAAGCAAGGTGGCGACGCCCCGATCGTGTCAGGCCTCGGATGGGCCGCGAACGTCGATCTGCTGTCGCGCGCGATCCCCAGCGCTCGCCGGGTCGAAACGGTTTCGCTCGAGCAGCGATTCGACATCAGGCCGCGTCCCAGCCGCATCCGGCCGTTCGCCGACGCCGTGAACCTTTACCGATTCGCCTGGGCGACGCGCGGTCGCCGTATCACTCCACCTTCGACGGCTGCGACATGACGCCCGGCATGGTCAGCGTTCTCGCGGTAGCGATGGCGCTGACCACACTCCGGTCGATCACGAGCCAGCCGACGCAGGGAGTGCCGTTCGGTGTCGGCGAACGGTTCACGTACGACGTGAAGCTCGGTCCCTTCAAGGCTGGCCGCGGCACCATGGAGGTGACGAGCCTCGACACGGTGCGCGGACGCACCGCCTGGCACACCGTGTTCCGCGTGAAGGGAGGCATCCTCGGCTACAAGGCCGACAACACGATGGAAAGCTGGATCGACACCGCGACCATGGCGTCGCTGAGATTCACGCAGGACTTCGAGCAGACCGGATCGGATCGCAAACGGCACTACGAGATCTTCCCCGATCGCGCCGTCTATCAGGAAGGGGAGAAGCCGGAGCAGCCATCGGTCGCGGATCCGCTCGACGACGCTTCATTCATGTATTTCATTCGAACGGTCCCGCTCGAGATCGGGCGGACCTACACGTTCGAGCGCTATTTTCGGCCAGACCGCAATCCCGTGCGCATCAAGGTGCTCCGGCGCGAGGAGAAGAAGGTTCCGGCCGGCACCTATCAGACGATCGTGGTTCAGCCGATCATCAAGTCGAAGGGCATCTTCTCGGAGAACAGCAAGGCGGAGATATGGTTCTCGGAGGATGTCAACCGCATCATGGTGGCGATGAAAGCTGACCTTCCGGTCGGGTCGCTGAACCTCTTCCTCACATCCGCGCGGCCGCCGACGCTCTCGATTCCGGCGGTTTCCGGTTCTCCGGTACCTCCGTGACCTATCGCGAAGCGGACCTCGCCGCCGTACGCACCGTTCCGATCGCACGCCGGCCGAACAAGGTGCGCGCGGAAGAGTTCGCGGCTCCGCCTCCGCCCACCAACCGATCGTTCGCCGCGTTCCTCGCATCGCTTCCCGACGTGCTCGTCGCGCGCGATTTCCGGCGGGTGATCGACGCGATCGCTCACGCAGCGACGCACGAGCGCGCCGTGATCGTCATGCTCGGCGGCCACATCGTGAAGACCGGGCTCGCTCCGCTGCTGATCGATCTCATGCGACGCCGGATCATCACGCACCTCGCAATGAACGGCTCCGCCGCGATTCATGACTACGAGGTCGCGCGATTCGGAGGAACGTCCGAGGACGTCGCCGCCGGTCTTCGCGACGGCACGTTCGGGATGGCCGAGGAAACCGGGCGCGGACTCAATGACGCCTTCACCGCCGGCATGGAGTGCGGGCGTGGCATGGGCGAAGCAGTGGCCGTCGCGCTCGAGGAAACGAGCGGGCTGGCGCACCCCGACCTCTCCATCATCCTCGCCGCGCACCGCCTCGGCGTACCGGTCACCGTGCACGCGGCGTTAGGCGCCGAGATCATCCACCAGCATCCGGCGGCGAATGGTGCCGCGATCGGCGACACGAGCCATCGGGATTTCCGGCGTCTCGCGGCATCGCTGCCGATGCTGCACGATGGGGGGGTCGTGCTCAACCTCGGGAGCGCCGTGATCATGCCCGAGGTGTTCCTCAAGGCCCTCACCATCGCGCGCAATCTCGGGGACGGAAAACCGACGAACTTCACGACGTGCGATCTCGACATGCAGCGGCACTACCGGCCTCGAATGAACGTCGTTCAACGGCCGACCCTCGCTGGCGGTACGGGCTACGAGATTACGGGACACCACGAGCTCATGGTGCCGTTGCTCGTCTGGGGCGTTGTGGAGGCGCTGGACGGCACAGCGCGGTAGCGAGCGCGAGCGGGAGGTCGGCACGCGAGAAAGGCCCGGCCGCGTTCGACGCGGCCGGGCCTTTCTCGATGTGACGGAACGGGTAGGCCTACGACCCGGGATCTATCAGATGCTGTTCCCCGACCACTTCTCACGCAGACGGCGCGCAGTGTCCGGGCTGAAGATCCGAATTGCGAGGTAGATCACACCACCGACGATGGCGATCTTGACCGCGAGGAAGAACAGCCAGGCGATGAGGCCGAGAATGCCGGGAAGAATGCCGAAGAAGAACTTGAGCACGAACAGGCCCGCCAGCGCGAAGAGCCCGATCATGAAAATGGTACGAAGCATTCGTGGTCTCCAAACGAGGACTGTTTTCTGTACGCGGCGCCATCCACGGCGGTTTCAGGCTTCCAGAGCGGAAAATCGGCCGAGCACCGGAAGGATGTTCCGTCATTGAGAACGCGTCGGACCCTTGAACCGCTGCATTAGTATACGCTCGCCCGACCTCCGTGAGCCATTGCCAATGGCAGCGTGTGGTCGAGTAGTTTCGTCGCGTGATCAACGATTCGTCTCGCTCCGCGCCCGACGTTCTCGTGATCGGCACAGGGTTGATCGGGCTGGCCTGCGCCGTGGCGGCAGCCGAACGCGGATTTCGAGTGCAGGTCGTCGGGCAGCCACGGACCGGCGAGGCCTCGCTCGCCGCCGCGGGCATGCTCGCTCCGTCGATCGAGCGCTCCGAAGGACCAGGGAGCGACTTCGGAGTTTCGGCGCGCGACCGCTACCCTCAATACGTCGCCTGGCTCCGTGAGCGAACCGGGATAGACGTTCCACTGAACCGCGACGGCATCATTCAGGTCGCCCTCAGCGAGGCCGGCGTGCGGGGCCTGCGTCGGGCGCAGCCGCCTGATTCCCGCTGGCTCGAGCGTGCTGAAATGACCGAGCTCGAGCCCGCACTCAGCCACGGTTTGGGCGGCGTCTTTCACGAGCACGACGGTGCCGTCGACAACGTGATCCTGCACGAAGCCCTGCGAACGGTCGCGACGTCCCATCCGCAGATCACAATGACGTACGACCTCGTTGCCGAGATCGGGTTCTCGCCATTCGTCGCCGCGGTCGGACGAACGGGCACGACCTATTTCGCCGAGCGCGCGGTGCTGGCCGCGGGTGCGTGGAGCACGACGATCGCCGGGCTGCCGCGTGCCATCCCCGTGGAGCCTGTTCGCGGCCAGATGCTCGCGTACTCGGCCACTCCACTCCGCCGCGTGGTCTACGGTCCGACGGGCTATATCGTCCCGCGCGCATCGGGCCGGACGCTGATCGGCGCGACGATGGAGCGCACGGGATTCGACTCGGCGACGACCCCGGAAGGCGTGGATCGCCTGCGACGATGCGCTGCGGAGATCCTGCCCGGATTCGCGGCGCTCGAGCCAGCGGAGGCGTGGGCAGGCCTCCGCCCGATCTCGTTGGACCTTCAGCCAATTCTCGGGGCGGACCCAGCCGAAGAACGGTTGGTCTACGCCACCGGGCATTCGAGAAACGGGGTTCTGATGACACCGCTAACCGCAGACTGCATCGGCGCCTTACTCGCCGGCGACGCGCTCCCCGCGGACATCTCGCCGTTCAACATCGAGCGCTTCGCAGACCGCTCCGAGTAAGCGAACACACATAACTAACTACGCTGTGTTAGATGGTTAGCGTGCGCTGGTCTCGATTTCCCGCCTCGGCTACATTTCGCTGCCTCAACCACTTCGCCACTTGGCATCGGGTCCGGGTTCGGCATCGATCGCAGGCACGCGTCGCAACACAAACACGGCCGCGCCGATCGACGCTTGCCCACGGCTGGCCCGAATTCGAAGCTTTCTTCGACAATAGCGATGGGCGACACCCTCTATCAGATCATGGGTCGGCACCGCGCCGAACCCCTGCCCGAGCGAAAGCCCTCGTGGCTCAAGGTCAAGGCTCCGGGCGGTGCGAATTATTCCCGACTGAAGCATCTGATGCGCGAGCTGGACCTCCACACCGTGTGCGAGGAAGCGCATTGCCCGAACGTCGGCGAGTGCTGGGAGCACGGCACCGCAACGTTCATGATCCTGGGGGACGTCTGCACCCGCAATTGCGGGTACTGCGCGGTTACCCATGGACGTCCGCCTCGGTACGACCTGTCCGAGCCAGGTCGTGTCGCGGCCGCCATCGCGCAGATGCGGTTGCAGCACGCCGTGATCACGTCCGTGGACCGGGACGACCTGCCGGATTTCGGCGCGTACATCTTTGCCGAGACGATCCGCCAGATCCACGAACAGGTTCCCGGATGTTCGGTGGAGGTGCTCGTCCCCGATTTCCAGGGAAACGAGGAGAGCATTCGGACGGTGCTCGAAGCGCGTCCCGAGATCTACAACCACAACACGGAGACGGTGCCGCGCCTGTACAAGCGTGCCCGGCCCGGTGGCCGGTACGAGCGAGTGATGAAGATCTTCCGCGACGCGAAGACCTTCGCGCCCGACATTCCCACCAAGACCGGCATCATCCTCGGACTCGGTGAGACAATCGAGGAAGTCGTCGCGGTCATGCGCGACCTTCGCGCGGTCGACGTCGACATCCTCACGCTCGGCCAGTACCTGCGTCCGTCGAACGACCACCTGCCACTCGACCGCTATTACACGCCGGAGGAATTCCGCCAGCTCGCACGTATCGGTCGCGAGATGGGATTCCGCCACGTCGAAGCTGGTCCGCTCGTTCGCTCGAGCTACCACGCGTGGGAACAGGTGCAGGCGGCCGGAGTGGCCGCGGGAACCGGGAACGGGGAACGGGGAACCGAAGCCGCCTGACAAGTGGCACTGATGGCTCCCGGCTACCGTTCTCGGTTCCCCGTTCCCCGTTCCCGGTTCCCAGTAACTACCCGACCCATGGCCAAGAAGAAGGCTGACAATTCTCCGGCGACGGATGTCGACACCCGCCGCGAGCTGCTGCGGTCGATGCTGCTGCAGCGTCGCTTCGAGGAGCGCTGCGCCGAGGCGTATGCGTTAGGCAAGATCGGCGGCTTCTGCCACCTGTACATCGGCCAGGAGGCGTGCGGCACCGGTGCCATCTCGGTACTTCGGCCGGACGACTACATCATCACGACGTATCGCGATCACGGTCAGGCGCTGGCGCGCGGCATGACGCCCCGTGCCATCATGGCCGAGCTGTTCGGGCGCATCGACGGCGTGGTACGTGGCAAAGGCGGCTCGATGCACCTCTTCGACCGCAACGTGAACTTTCTCGGCGGGCACGGCATCGTCGGTGGTCACGTTCCCATCGCGACCGGGGTCGGCTTCGCCATAAAGTATCGCGGCGGCGATCAGGTGTGCCTCTGCTTCATGGGCGAGTCGGTGGTGAACACCGGCGCATTTCACGAGGCGCTCAACATGGCGGCGCTGTGGAAGCTGCCGTGCGTGTTCATCATCGAGAACAACCGGTACGGGATGGGCACGGCCCTCGAGCGCGCATCCTCGATCCACGACATCTACAACCGCGCCGCGTCGTACGACATGCCGCGCGGTGTCGTCGATGGCCAGGATGTCATGACCGTGCGTGCGGCCGTCCAGGAAGCGGTCGATCGCGCTCGGACCGAGTCCCTGCCGACGCTTCTCGAGGTTCGGACGTACCGTTTCATGGGGCACTCCATGTCGGACGCCGTGAGCGGGACGTATCGCACGAAGGAAGAGCTCGAGGAGTACCTCAAGCGCGATCCGATCATCGTGCTGCGAACACAATTACAGCAGGAAGGCCAGCTCACCGACGACGATTTCGCCAAGCTCGATGAGGAGCTGAAGGCCGTCGTCCAGGACGCATGGGATTTCGCCGAGCAGAGTCCGGAGCCGCCGGTCGAGGCGCTGTTCGAGGACGTGCTCGTCGACACGACCAGCGATGCACACGCTGAAGCGGTCGTCGCCGCCCATTGAACCGGGGCGCCCGATCGCTCCGCCGTGACCTACGAGACCTGACGAATGCCAGTCATTACATATCGTGACGCGTTGAACCAGGCACTCCGCGAGGAGATGCAGCGGGATGACCGCGTCTTCCTGATGGGCGAGGAGGTCGCCGTCTATCAGGGGGCGTACAAAGTATCGAAGGGGCTGTTGCAGGAGTTCGGCGAGATGCGCGTCGTCGATACGCCCATCACCGAGCTCGGATTCGCCGGCGTGGGCGTGGGCGCTGCAATGGTGGGCCTGCGGCCGGTGATCGAGTTCATGACCTGGAATTTCGCGCTTCTGGCGATCGATCAGGTCGTGAATTCCGCCGCGAAGATGCTGTACATGTCCGGCGGTCAGTACAACATGCCCATGGTGTTCCGCGGACCTAACGGGGCCGCATTGCAGCTGTCCGCGCAGCACTCGCAGGCGTGGGAGTCGTGGCTGGCCCACATTCCCGGGCTCAAGGTCGTGACGCCCGGGACACCCTACGATGCGAAAGGCCTGCTCAAGAGCGCGATCCGCGACGACAACCCGGTCATCATGCTCGAGGGCGAGATGCTCTACAACACGAAGGGCGACGTGCCTGACGACCAGGAAGTCCTCGTTCCCATCGGCAAGGCGGAGCTCAAGCGCGAGGGCGAGCATGCGTCGATCATCACGCACGGGAAGATGGTGCTGACGGCGATGCAGGTGGCGGATCAGCTGGCCAAGCAGGGCATCACCATCGACGTCGTCGACCTCCGCACGATCCGTCCGATGGACATCGACGCCATTACGTCGTCGGTGCGGAAGACGAATCGCGCGGTGGTGCTCGAAGAAGGGTGGGAGCTCTGCGGCGTGGGCGCGCAGGTGGTGGACTACATCCAGCGCGAGTGCTTCGACGACCTCGATGCGCCCGTCGTGAGGGTCCACCAGGCCGACGTGCCGATGCCGTACGCGAAGAACCTGGAACGCGCAGCCAAGCCCGACGCGGCGAAAGCGATTGCCGCGGTCAAGAAAGTCATGTACCTCGAGTAGCGAGCGACGGAGACGGGAATGGCAACGAAGGTCGTGATGGAGGCGCTGTCCCCCACCATGGAGGAAGGCCGCCTCGTCAAATGGCTCAAGAACGAGGGCGACCAGGTCAAGAACGGTGAGACCCTCGCCGAAGTCGAAACCGACAAGGCGATCATGGAGCTGGTCGCCCGCGGTGACGGCGTGTTGCGCAAGCGCCTCCTGCCCGAGAACGAGACGGCGCCCGTCGGTCAGCTGATCGCCGTCATCGCGGCCGCGGACGAGAACATCGACGCGCTCGTAGCCGGCGCCGGTGGTGCGGCGGCGGCGCCGGCAGCCGCATCGCCTGCTCCCGCGGATGTCGTCGCGAACGCGAGCGAAAGCGCCGGTGCGAGCTCGGTCCCGCGGACCGCTGCCCCGGCGCAGGGGGAGGCCTCGACGCCGCCGCAGGAGAAGACGGTGACAGCTCCCACTGCCTCCGCCGGAGGGCAGCGACCAGTGCCGTCAGCCCCTGCGCCGGAGGCAGGCAACGGCGGCCGAACGCGGTCGTCCCCACTCGCTCGTCGCTTGGCGTCGGAAAGCGGCCTGGACCTTCAGGCTGTCCAGGGTAGCGGGCCCGGGGGTCGGATCATCAAGCGAGATGTCGAAGCCGCCGTCGCCGCCGGTCCGGTCGCGCGGGCGGGTTCGCCCGGGCAAGCGGGGGCGGGCGCTCGCGCCGCAGGCCAGGACTCGCGGGATGTTCCGCTGACGCAGATCCGGAAGACGATCGCCCGCCGGCTGTCGGAGTCGATCGGCCCGATTCCGACCTTTTACCTCACCGCCGAGCTCGACATGGAGCGCGTCGCCGAGATGCGCGCCGCCATGGCCGGCCTTGGCGACGAGTTCAAGGTCTCGTTCAACGACATCGTCCTGAAGGCCGTCGCCACCGCTCTCGCTCAGCATCCCGAGGTCAACGCCCACTGGCTCGGCGACAAGATTCGGTACTTCAACCGCGTGCACCTCGGCATGGCAGTCGCCATCGAGGATGGCCTCATCACGCCGGTCATCTTCGACGCCGATCGCAAGCGCATGAGCGAGATCTCGCGCGAGGCCCGCGAGCTCGCGAAGCGCGCGCGCGACCGGAAGCTCAAGCCCGACGAGTACACCGGCTCGACGTTCTCGGTCTCCAATCTTGGCATGTTCGGGATCGACCAGTTCACGGCGATCATCAATCCGCCGGAAGTGGGGATTCTCGCGATCGGCGCGCTCGAGGATAAGCCGGTCGTCGTGGACGGCCAGCTCGTGCATCGGAAGCGTATGCGCGTGACCATGAGCTGCGATCACCGCGTGGTGGACGGCGCACTCGGCGCCCGGTTCCTCCAGACACTTCGGAGACTCATCGAGAACCCGTTGATGCTCGTGTATTGAGCGGTCGTTTCATGGGGGTGACGTAGCGTACTCATGAACGTTACCAGGCAGGATTATGTACGGAGTCTGCGCGGCGGCCAGTGACCTATCACGCCGCCGCGCGTACTTCTTCATGTAGTTGCCGTGCCGCCAGCGTGATCGCGACCCACGGGGTGAGACCGATTCGCGCGTCTACGCCCTGAGTGGGTCTTTCACATAGAACGCCGATAATGTCTGGCCTCGCTCGTCTCGCGTCGTTCGCCCGCCCGGGGCTGCGCTCCGCGCTCGTCCTCGCGTCGCTGTTTGCTCTCGGCTCGTGCGATAACTCGAACGGCCCGCGGACCGGTACGCTGTCGCTCACAATCAGCGGCCTTCCGACAGGAACTGCGGCGCAGGTGACGCTCACGGGCCCGAGCTTCTCCCGCGTGGTGAGCGGGACGGAAGTCATCGCGAATCTCAAGCCGGGCCAGTACACGATCACGCCAGCGTCGGTCCTGAACGGTCTCACGCGCTACTCGTCCATCACGCCGCCCCAGACCGTCGCCATCCCGAAGTCGAACGTTCCGGTGGAGGCTTCGATCGCGTACACCGTATCGAGCGCCATTCTGACGGTGACAGTCGCAGGCGCCCCGGCAGGTACGGCGGCAGCCGTCAGGGTCACCGGTCCAAACAGCTTCAGTGATACCGTGGCCACGACGACCACGTTCGAGGGCCTCGACCCGGGCAGCTACTTCATCGTGGCACCCGAGATCGTCGCGAGTCAGCAGCGGTTCACCGCCAACCGCCCATCGCAGCAAGTACAGCTCTCCGCTGGCCTGACGCCCACTACCGTCGCCATCCAGTATTCGCAGAGCACCGGCAACCTCAGGTTCTCCGTGAACGGCCTGCCTAACGGCACCGCAGCGGATATCAGCGTCTCCGGGCCGGTGGCGCCGAGCTACCTCGTCGGCGCCACGAGCGAGCTGATCGGCGTGCGGGCTGGCCAGTACACGGTCACCGTCAAGAGCATCGCCGTCGCGACGACGACGTATATCCCGAACTTCGCATCCCGCGCGGTCACGCTGGCAGCGGGCGCCACGGCGGACGTCGCCGTGAACTACGCGGCGAGCGACGGACCGCTGAATCTCACCGTCGATGGTGTCACGCTCACGCAGGTGGTGCAGACGTATGCGGGCAGCGTCCCACTGATCGCTGGTCGTGACGCCTATATCCGCGTGTTCGCCCGCGGGAACCAGTCCACGACTTCGACCGCGCAGGTGCGTGTCCGATTTTACCTCGGCGCGACGCTCGTGCACACGATGACGTTGAGCAACGCCTCCATCCCCATGGTGCCGGATGAGGCGTCGCTCGCCACGTCATGGAACGGGCTCGTGTCCGGGCAGTTCATCCAGCCCGGGCTCAGGATCCTCGCGGACGTGGATCCTTCGGACACCGTGGTCGAAGCCAGTGATGCGGATAACAGTTTTCCCTCGAGCGGCACGCCGCTCGATGTCGACGTCCGTCCGGTTCCGGCGCTGCGGCTCACGTTCGTCCCCATCGTTCAGCGGTTCAACAAGTTGACTGGCAACGTCAGTGACGCGAACAAGGAGGAGTTCCTCGGCGATGCGCGCCGGATGCTGCCGTTGCTCGACATCGATGCGCAGGTGCATGCGCCGTATACGACGTCCGACTCGCTCGAGCTGACGCCGAACGACGGCAACTCCGTGTGGCTCCACGTGCTCAGCGAGATAAACACGCTGCGTGTCGTTGAATCGCCGTCGAGGAATTATTTCGGCGTCGTGAAGGTGAGCTACAGCTCGGGTATCGCCGGGTACGGATTCGTTCCCGGAGGCGCCGCCGTCGGCTGGGACTATCTGCCTAGCGGCCGAAACGTCGCGGCGCACGAGCTCACCCACAACTTCGGTCGCTTGCACGCGCCCTGTGGTAACGTTGGGGGCCCGGATCCGGATTACCCGTACGCCGGTGGCACGATAGGTGTGTACGGCTACGATCTGTCGACGAACGCGCTGCGGCTCCCGAGCTCCTTCGATCTCATGGGCTACTGCAGCAACCCGTGGATCAGCGACTACAACTACGTCGGCGCGATGGAGTGGCGCGCGGCGGCGTCGAGCGACGCGGCAGGTGCCGCGCTCGGGCTCGCGCAGAATGCGTCGCCGACGCCGTCGCTGCTCGTGTGGGGCCACATGGAGCGCGGACAGCTCGTCCTTGAGCCGGCGTTCTCGATTGTCGCCCAGCCTAACGTGCCGCGGGTAACGGGTCCGTATCGCATCGAAGGCATCGCTCGCAACGGACGAACGGTGTTCTCCTACTCGTTCGCGGGTGAACGCCCGGCGGACGTCGACGACGCCACTGCACGTCATTTCGCCTTCGCGATTCCCATGGACGAGGCGACACAGGGCGAGCTGGCGTCGATTCGCCTGACGGGGCCTGGCGCCGCTACGACGGCGATGACTGCCTCACTCGCCCCTGGCGGGATCTCCGCGGCCGTCAATGCGGTGGAGGCGTCAGCCACGGTGTCGGGCCGCGTGGACGTGCGCTGGGGAGGCCAGACTGCCCGGATGGCCCTGATCCGCGATCGCCAGACGGGTCAGGTGCTCTCGTTCGCGCGTGGCAGCAGCGCGCAGGTGCGCGCGCGCAGCACCGACCTGGAAGTGGTCCTGTCGGATGGCGTGCAGAGCGTGAGGCGCCAGGTGCGTGTGACGAAGTAGTCCCCATCCGATCTGGCAACGGCCGACGTGGTCGACGTTAGGCGGAACGCGGGCAGCGTAGCCATGGCTACGCCGCGCGTCGCCGTACGATCGCCGGATCGGACCAACGCAAATCCCAGGGGCCGGCTGACGCCCTCCGGGTGCGACTACTCGGCTCGAGAGACGGCCCGCGGACTGCATTGGTCCAGCGCCAATGCATGGGCACGGCGCAAACTCGGCCTGCCCGCATAGCCGACTGGCGACGCACTACCGGCGCTCGCTAGGTTTCGCGCGCAGCTTTCCTTGAGCTCTGACCGACCGAGGGCCGTGTGACTTGGTCCCGGGCCGGCAGTACTGGATGTTTCGACTCTTTCCTCCCTCCAGGACATGGCTTCGTTCGACGTGATCTTCCTCGGTGGCGGCCCCGCCGGTTACGTAGGTGCCATCCGCTGCGGTCAGCTCGGGCTCTCGACCGCCGTCATCGAGCGCGAAGGCCTGGGCGGAACGTGCGTGTTGTGGGGCTGCATTCCCGCCAAGTCCCTGCTGGAAAGCGCCGCGCTGGCCAACAAGCTGAAACACGCCGCCGAGCACGGGATCGCGTTAGGTGACGTCAAGCTGGACTACGGACCGGCGATGAAGCGGTCGCGTGGCATCAGCGCGCAGAACTCGAAGGGCGTCGAGACGCTGTTCAAGAAGTACAAGATCACCTGGATCAAGGGCACCGGACGCCTCGCCGGCGCCAAAGGCGTCAGTGTCAAGACCGCCGATGGCAAGGAGGAGAAGCACGATGCCAGGAAGGGGATCGTCATCTCCACCGGCTCGCGCGTGAAGGGGCTGCCGCAGGTCGGGCTCGAGCTGGACAAGCAGACGGTTCTTTCGTCCGACGAGGTGTTGACGCTCGAGGGTGCCCCCAAGACGATGATCGTGGTCGGCGCCGGCGCCGTCGGCTGCGAGTTCGCCGACGTGTTCAACGCCTATGGCACGAAGGTCACCATCGTCGAGGTCATGCCGGCGATTCTCCCGCTCGAGGACGCCGACAGCTCCGCTGCCGTCGCCCGCTCGTTCAAGAAGCGGGGCATCGACATCCTGACGGGCGCCAAGATCTCGAACGTGAAGATCGGGAAGGGCTCGGTGAAGATGACGGCCGAGGTAGGCGGCGAGAAGAAGGAGCTCGAGGCGGAACGCGTGCTCGTCGCTGCGGGCCGAGCGCCTAACGTCGAAGACATTGGGCTCAAGGAGGCGGGGGTGCAGCTCACCGAGCGTGGCTTTGTGAAGGTGAACACCGACACGTACGAGACGTCCTCCAAGGGCATCTACGCCATAGGCGACGTGATCGGCGCGCCGATGCTCGCGCACAAGGGACAGCGCGAAGGCGTCGTGCTGGCCGAGCTGCTCGCGGGCCAGCATGCGCACAAGATCAATTACGGCAACATCCCCAACGCGACATACTGCCACCCCGAGGTCGCGTCCATCGGGATGACCGAGGCGCAGGTGAAGGAGAAGAAGATCGACTACAAGATCGGCAAGTTCCCCTTCATGGCCAGCGGTCGCGCGCGCACGGCCGGCGAGACGGACGGCCATGTGAAGATCATTCGCGACGCGAAGTACGGGGAAATCCTCGGCGCGCATATCGTCGGGCTGCATGCGACGGAGCTCATTCACGAACTTGCCGTGGCGCGCGAGAACGAGTTCACGGTCGAGGAAGTCGACCTGGCAATTCACGCCCACCCGACGCTGTCGGAGGCGGTGGCCGAGGCCGCGCTCGACTCGTTAGGGAAGATGATCCACGCCTGACGCTGACGCCGGACGCATCATGAACGAGCTGCGCGTCGTTGATCTCGGTCTACTGCGGTATGCGAACGCACTCGAGCTGCAGCGCGACGTGGCCCGGCGGCGTATCACGGGCGAAATCGACGACGACGTATTACTGCTTGTCGAGCATCCGCCGGTCGTCACGCTCGGGCGGACCGCGAAGGGTGCAAACCTGATCGCGTCGCCGGAGTTCCTCGCGTCCCGGGGCGTCGAGCTGTTCGAGGTCGAGCGAGGCGGTGACGTCACGTTCCACGGTCCGGGCCAGCTCGTGGGCTACCCGATCATCGATCTCAAGCGACACCGGAAGGACCTCCACTGGTATCTGCGCCAGGTGGAACAGGCGCTGATCGACGCGATCGCGGAGCTTGGGCTCACAGGAGAGCGCGTCGAGCGATACACCGGCGTCTGGGTCGGAATCGAGGGCTCGGAGAACGGACCTACCGGACCGCGAAAGATCGCGTCAATCGGCGTTCACGCGCGCGACTGGGTCACGTGGCACGGGTTCGCCCTGAACGTGAACACGGACCTTCGCTATTTCGAGCTCATCGTGCCATGCGGTATTAGCGACGTCACGATGACATCGGTGGCGCGCGAGCTCGACGCGGAGGCCGTCGACATGCGCGCGGCCGCTGACGCGGTCGTGCGCGCGTTCGGTCGAACGTTCGGGCTGACACCGCGGTCGGTGGACCGTGCCAGCATCGACACGGTGGCCGGCTCGGAGCTCGACACGGTCCACACATCACCTCGATAACCCGCGCACGTTGACCGGCCACTGCGGCCGTTTGCGGACGGCCGCGCCGAAAAGACACCGGCATGTTTCAGTGTGACGCGTATATTCCGCGCATGACGGAAGCGCGGGTCTACGAGGGGCGCCCGGCAGCGGAGCGCGCGGAAGCGGTGGAGGGTCGCGCTCGCGACCTCGCATCCGAGCTGAATGCCGAGCAGGCAGCAGCGGCCACGTTCGGAGATGGGCCGCTTCTAATCATTGCCGGCGCCGGCACCGGCAAAACGCGAACCCTGATCTACCGCCTCGCGCATCTCATCGAAACAGGCGTCCGTCCCGAACGCATTCTTCTGCTCACGTTCACTCGGCGCGCCGCGCACGAAATGCTCGCACGAGCGGAACGACTTGTTGGTGGCACGTGCCGGAGCGTGAACGGAGGGACCTTCCACGCAACCGGGCATCGATTACTTCGCCGGTTCGGAGCGGCGGCCGGAGTGCCCAGCGATTTCACGATCATGGATCAGGGCGACGCCGAAGACCTGATCCAGCTGTGTCGTGCCCAACTGGGCTACGCGGACGCGAAGAAGAAACGGTTTCCGCGCAAGGAAACGCTGCACTACGTCTATTCGCGGCACATCAACACGGATATCCCGGTGGACGACATCCTGCGCGACGAGTACGCGCAGTTCGTCGACTACCACGAAGACTTCCTTCGCATATTCGGCGACTACATCCGCCGGAAAACCGACCGGAATCTCGTCGACTACGATGACCTGCTGCTCTTCTGGGCGGCGATGCTGGAGTCCGCGCCGCAGATCGCCGAGCGCATTGGGTCACTGTACGACCACGTGCTCGTCGATGAGTACCAGGACACCAACGTGCTGCAGGCTCGTATCCTTCGCGGCATGTGCAAACGGCACAGCAACATCACCGTCGTCGGTGATGATGCGCAGAGCATCTACTCGTTCCGCGGTGCGAGCTTCCGAAACATCCTCGATTTCCCGCGCCAGTTCCCGGGCACGACGATCGTCGCGCTGGAGCAGAACTACCGGTCGACACAGCCGATTCTCGACGTCAGCAACACACTGATCTCGCGCGCGTCCGAGCGGTACACGAAGACGCTGTGGACCAGGCGAACGGGCGGTGAGCGTCCGTGGCTGGTCACGACACAGGACGAGCAGCAGCAGACCCGCTTCGTCGTCGACCGCATCCTCGAGCTCCACGAAACCGGAGTCCCGCTCCGGGAGATCGCGGTGCTGTTCCGGGCCGGCTACATGTCCGCGGATCTCGAGATCGAGCTCACGGCCCGCAAGATTCCGTTCGAAAAGTGGGGGGGGCTCAAGTTCCTCGAGACGGCGCACGTGAAGGACGTGCTCGCGTTCCTGCGCATCCTCGAGAACCCGCGCGACGAAGTGAGCTGGTATCGCATCCTGATGCTGTTACCAGGCATCGGCGATGCCACGGCGCGCGCGGCGATCGACCTCATGGCGCAGATGGCATGGGACTCACGCGCGTTCGGGCATTACCGCGCACCGGCACGGGCGCGGGAGGCGCACACCCAGCTCGTGGCGCTGCTCGACCAGCTGCGCTCGACCCCGGTGCTCGACGTGGCGTCCGTCAGTGCGGACATTGCGCGCGTCAGGCAGCTCTACGACGGCATCCTGCGCGAAAAATACGACCGCGTCGAGCCGCGGCTCTCCGACCTCGACCAGCTCCAGGCGATCGCGGGCGGCTACGCCAACCGCGAGACGTTTCTTTCGGCGCTCGCCCTCGAGCCGCCGCAGGCGACGCAGGACCTCGCCGGCGGCTCCGATGAGGAGCGGGACGTGCTCACGCTGAGCACCACGCACAGCGCCAAGGGCAAGGAGTGGGACGCCGTGTTTCTCATCTGGGCGGCAGATGGCTGGTTTCCCATGGCGCGGGCCATCAATGACGACGAGGAGCTCGAGGAGGAACGGCGGCTCATGTACGTCGCGCTCACCCGCGCGCGGAACCACCTCGCCGTGAGCTGTCCGCTCAACTCGTACGCCACTCGACGCACCGCGGACTACTCGATCGATCAGATGTCGCGGTTTCTCGACCGGGGTGTGCGGGAGAAGATGGAGCGGGTTGTCCCGCGCATGGACGGCAGCGTGGAACCGACGCCGGAACCGGCGCCGGCGGCGCCGATCGACCTCCGTGCACTCCTCCGCGGGCGGTTCGGCGCCTAAGGCTCTCCGAGCCACCGCTTTACGGCGGCGTATGGATCGTCGGCGTCCTTCGCGAGCAGGATGACGCGCTCGATCGTGCGACGAAGGTCGTGGCCTTCGCGCTCCCACACGCGGTCGAACAGCTCGAGGTCCGTGAGATAGATCCGGCGCGCGAGCAGTGCCGCGTTGTTGTCGATCCGGATCCGGGCGACGCGCTCGGGCGACAGTGTGCGAAGCTGCGGCGCCACGTCGTGGACGAGACGCATTCGGCCCCGCGCGTACACGGTGTCGCGAGCGGCCAGGCGCGTCGCGCGGGCGGTGTCCCCGGGGTGCGCCTTGTAGGCGGAGTCCAGGCTTCGATACAGCGACGCCCAGAACGCGCCCATACGCTTGTCATCGTTCCAGTCGGCATCCGCGAACGCGGCCGAGGCGGTATCGCCGCGACTGCGGAAGAACCACGCCGACCCACGCGCCCCCACGAAGTTCGCGAACGATTCGTTGAAGACCGCCTCGCCGGCCTTATAGAACGTATTGTGCGTCACCTCGTGGATGACCGTGTTCGCGAGATTGATGGAATCCAGACGCAGCGTCGTCGACAGCAGCGGGTCGTTGAACCAGCCTAACGTGCTGAATGCCGCCGACGGTCGTACGTAGCTGTCGAAGCCCCGCCGCTCGAGGTCTCGAGCGAGGTCCTGGGCCGCCGAGAAGTCGAAAAACCCCTTGTAGGGGACGCGCCCAACGATCGGGAACCACCAGGTGTACGCCTCGAGCCGGTCGCGATACGCGCCCGACACGACGAGCACCAGCGTGTCGCGCTCGAGATGCGAATACGTGGTGAAGCTGTCCCCGGTGCGAAGCTTGATCGACTCCGCCGCGAACCCGCGCGCGGCGAGCACGAGCTGGAGACGCGCACGCGTCGCCTGGTCGGTCCCGGCATCCTCCACCAGCCGAACGATCTTCCGACGCCCGGCGAGGATCTTCGCCTCTTCCCAGCCCGCGCGGCTCAGGTAGCAGCCCGTGGGGGTCAGCAGAAACACCACGAGCGCGGCGCCGGCCAGGCTGGCGATGCGCCGAGCGATGCGGCGGCGGCGTGGCGGCTCGGTCATGGCAGGCGGAAGATGCCGATCTGCACCTGGTCGTCCACCGCGAACGCGGACAGATCGCTCCGGGAGAACCGGACGGCGACGACCGCATCGTTAGGCGTCGTCGTCAGTTGATAATATTTCATCGAGCCGGGAAGGAACGTGCCGCCCGCCGCCTGCCCGGCCGCGAGTGCGGCGGGCGTGAATGGAAATGCCGGCGTTCGACCCGACTCATCCAGATCCGCGAAGCGCTTGAAGATCCGCCGAAAGTTGCGACTCGTGAAACGAAGGCGCGCGGGCACCGCGGTCCGTACCACGCCGGGGAGGCTATCGGTATAGACCGATGTGGCGAAATCGCCGAACAGGCTCGCGAGGGTCTCCCCCGCCTTCTCCTCGACGTTCGAACCGCCGGTCTTCGCTGTCTGGACGAGGCGCCCGTAAATCGGTTCGCCCTTCTGGTCCCCGAGCCAGCGCAGAAAGAGCCACGACCCTCCCCGCTCCGCGAGCGCTCCCGATCCGGCGACAGCCGTAGCGGAGATCGTTCCCGGCAACTCGAGAAATCGCTGGGCGTTGCGCATGTTCGGCGTCAGGAACCCCTGCGCCGAGTCGGGAAAGAGCTGGTTGGCGTCCGTGCGACCCGATGGCGGCGGATACCGCGCCTCGAAGTATTTGCCGGCCAGCTCCTCCGCAATGTGGCTCAGTCCCTCGTTGAGCCAAAGCGTTTCGGAGCTTCCGCCGCGTGCCACGACGTGCTGACCGAATGAGATCATGTGCTGGAACTCGTGCACGAACGTCGCGGGCACGAGGCGCTGGACGTCCGCCTTCGTGTGCTGACAGCTTCGCGTCCCGCCGACATCCGGCACCAGGGCGTAAAAGATCTCGCCACGGTTGGAGTTCGCCTGCGTGGGCAGCAGGTCGAGACCGTACTGGAACCCCGTGATGAACCCGGAGGTCGAGCACTCCGAGGCGGCCGTCAGCGCGTTCACGACCGGCGTGAGCACGAAGATGACCCGGCCGTTCGCATCGATATCCGATTCGCTGCCGAACGCGCGTACGTCCAGATCGTAGAGTGTGCGGTCGAACAGGTCGCCGAACGTGCGGAGCTCCGCGTCGGTCAGCGCGCCGGGCGGCTGATCAATGTCTACGTAGAGCAGAATGTGATTGCCCGCGTAGTGGAGACGGGCGGTAACGCGCGTGAACGAATTACCATCGAAGTCCGAAAGAACCTGAAAGGATCGTGTCGTGCCGACCGCCGGCGGCGCTGCCGTGGCCGCACCAGCGAGGAGGTTCGGCGAGGGGCTCAACGTGCCCGCCGCACGCGCGTCCGTGGCGAGGGCCGCTTCCAGCAGGCGGAGGGCACGGTCGAAGCGCTCGCTCACCGGCTCTGGCGCCGGAGCCACAACGGCCCTCGGCGGCGAAACGTTCGCCACGCTCGCGTCACCTAACGTGGCGATGGTCGAGACGTTGGCGGACAGCGTGAAATCGATCTGGCGCGTCCCATTGGCCGACGCCGCGGATTGCGGGACCAGCAGGTACGTCGCCCCCGCCCCGGCGAGCTGAAGGCAGTTCCCGAGCTCCGTCCCCGAGACCGTAATGCCTTCGAACGATCGCAGCGCGAGCAGTCCACCCTGCCCCGCGAACGTCGCGGCAATCGCGTTCGTCGCCACCGTACCGACGAACACGCGAGTGCTCACGCTGCCCGCCGATACACAGGGCGGTACGACAACCGTCAGCGACGTGTCCGCATCACCGCGGACAATGCGGCCGCGAGCAGATCCGAATACGACGGTGTTGCCGTCGACGGACGTATTGAAACTGTGGCCTCGCAGGCGAACCGTATCGCCCGCGGCAAATGACTGCGGGATGACGTCATCGAGGCGCGGGGGCGGCGTCGCAACCGCGCGAAACCGGGCGACGACCGTCGGCGCATCCTGGAGCGTCGCCTCGACAATCGAAGTGTCCAGGGCACTGCCCAGCCGGAGCTGCACGCTGGCTGTCCCGTCGAAGCCGGCGACCGCGATCGAGTCGGTCAGCACCGTGCCCGTCTGAGCCCCTCGCGTTACCCTGAACCGCACGACCGCGCCCGGGACTGGCGACTGCTTTCCATCTGTCGCAGTCGCCTGGAGCGGCAGGGCGAGCACACTGCCGGCCGGGCCGGACTGGTCATTGCCGTCCTTGACCGCCAGCGCTACGGCCCGGGGCACCCCGGTAGGCGCCGGATCGCTCCCGCACGCCGCCGTCCAGACCACGACCGCCAGCACCGAAGCGCCGCGGCGGCGGCGTATGAAAGTTCTAACAGACTGTTGCACAATCACTTGAACGAATGGGTCGAACCGCCGACTGCTTTGCGGCGTCGTCTTGCGGTCGCTATGTTTCCGGTCCGATGTCCTTCGTTCACCTGCATTGTCACTCCGAGTACTCGCTGCTGGATGGGGCGAACCGGATCGATGACCTAATAGAGCGCGCGCTCGAGCTCGAGCAGCCCGCGCTGGCGATCACCGACCACGGAAACCTGCACGCCGCCTGGGCTTTTCAGGAGAAGGCGAAGAAGGCCGGGATCAAGCCGATCATTGGGATAGAGGCGTACGTCGCTCCCGGGGATCGCCGAATCCGGGCTCGGCCCGCTCCCGGTGCGAAACCATATTACCACCTGGTACTGCTCGCTCAAAACACGACGGGTTACCGGAACCTGGTGAAGCTGTCGTCGCTGGCATTCACCGAAGGCTTCTACACGAAGCCACGGGTCGACCGTGAGCTGCTCGCCAAGTTCTCCGAGGGGATCATCGTCTCGTCCGCGTGCCTCGCGGGCGAGGTGGCGACGCATCTCATGGAGGGGCGGTATGACGACGCGAAAGCGGCGGCGAGCTGGTACGCCGATGTTTTCCCCGATCGCTACTACCTCGAAGTGCAGGCCCACGACTCCGAGGGTCAAGCGCGGCTCAATACGGAGATCTTCCGCCTGGCGAAGGATCTCAACCTGCCGGTCGTCGCGACGAACGACGCCCACTTTCTCGGCGCAGGCGACCACGACGCCCACGACATACTCCTGTGCATCGGTCTCGGCAAAGATCGCAGTGACGGCGACCGGATGCGGTACGATCGTGGCCTGTACTTCAAGAGCCACACGGAAATCGCCGAGAAGTTCCCCGACCGCGCCGACGTCCTGACGAACACGCTCGCGATCGCGGATACCGCGGCGATCGAGTTCGGGAAGAAGTATCACGTCCCGTCGTTTCCGCTCCCCGGCGATGTCGCGACGGAGAACGAGCTTCTCGTCCGGCTCGCCGAGGCCGGCGCGCGCGAGCGGTATGCGGGTGGCGCGGAGAGCGATGCGCCGCTCCCACCACACATCAGGGAGCGGCTGGACTACGAGCTCGGCGTCATCACGAAGACGGGCTACGCCGGCTACTTCCTCATCGTTGCCGATTTCATCAAGGCTGCGCGCGATCGCGGCATCCCGGTTGGCCCGGGACGAGGGTCGGCGGCGGGCTCCCTTGTCGCATACGCCCTCAAGATCACCGACGTCTGCCCGCTCAAGTACGACCTGCTGTTCGAGCGCTTTCTGAACCCGGAGCGCGTCTCGATGCCCGACATCGACGTCGACTTCTGCTTCGAGCGCCGCGGCGAGGTGATCGAGTACGTGCGCGAGAAGTATGGCAAGGAAGCCGTCGGGCAGATCGTGACGTTCGGGACGATGAAGTCGCGCGCCGCCATCAAGGATGTGGGTCGCACGTTAGGCTTTCTGCCGGCGGAGACGGACGCGCTGGCGAAGCTGATCCCGAACCAGCCGAACTTCTCGCTCGAAGTAAAGGAGGCGGTCGAGCAGATCCCCGAGGTCAAGAAGCTGTACCGGACCGACGAGCGGTACCGCCAGCTGCTCGACTACGCGATCGCGCTCGAGGGGCTCTCCCGTCACACGGGGGTACACGCTGCCGGTGTGGTGATCGCGCCGGGCCCGCTCGACGACTACGTCCCCATCTGCACCCAGGAAACCAAGGGATCCGGGAACCGGGAGCAGGGGACCGACGACCGCGTGGTCGTCACGCAGTACGACATGAACGCCCTGGAAAAGGCGGGCATGTTGAAGATGGACTTCCTCGGGCTCACGACGCTGACCGTGATCAAGGACGCACTCGACGCGATCGAGATGCGCACCGGCACGCGACCGAATCTCGACGCCATCGGCGACGACGATGCCGAGGTGTACCGCATGCTCCGCGCGGGACGAACGATCGGCGTGTTCCAGTTCGAGTCGCCGCTGGCGACGGACATGCTGCGCGCGATGCGATGTGACCGCTTCGATGATCTCGTGGCATCGAACGCGCTGATGCGGCCAGGGCCGCTCGACGCGGGGATGCATCGCGTCTATCAGAAGCGGAAGCGGGGCGAGGAGCCGGTGGTCTACCAGCTTCCAGAGCTCGAGCCGATCCTCAAGCCGACGTACGGCGTCATCACCTATCAGGAGCAGGTGATGCGCATCGCGCAGGTGCTCGCGGGCATCTCGCTCGCTGAAGCCGACGTGCTGCGAAAGGCGGTGGGCAAGAAGGACGCGGAGCTCATCAAGCAGGAGCTGGGCAAGTTCGTCACGAAGGCGGTTGCTCGCGGTCACGACAAGCGCATCATCGAGGACATCGCCGGGCAGATCGAGACGTTCGGCCGCTACGGCTTCAACAAGTCGCACTCGGTCGCGTATTCGGTCATCTCGTATCACACCGCGTGGCTCAAGGCGCACCACCCGGCCGAGTTCATGGCCGCCCTGCTGTCGTCGTCGATCGGCGACACGGACAGCGTCGTCAAGTTCATCAACGAAGCGCGCGAGCTCGGCATCGAGGTACTCGCGCCGGACGTGAACGAGTCGGGCTACAAGTTCACGGTCGTCGGCGACAAGCGCATCCGCTTCGGACTCGGGGCAGTGCGGAACGTCGGGAAGGCCGCCATCGACTCCATTCTCGCCGCGCGCGCGGAGAAGCCGTTCACGTCGTTGTTCGACCTCTGTGAGCGCGTGGATCTGCGCCTCTGCAACAAGCGCGTGTTCGAAGCGCTGATCTACTCCGGTGCGCTCGACGGACTCGGCGGACACCGGTCGCAGTACATCGCGGTGCTCGACCCGGCGATCCAGGACGCGTCCCTCAAGCAGGAAGAGAAGGAACAGGGACAGGGATCACTGTTCGGCGGACTGGGGGCGGCGGACATGGGACTCGGCAGCTCGAACGGCAATGGCGATGGGTCGAACGGCGCCCGGGGGCACGTCACGCTCCCGAACATCGCGCCGATGTCCGAGTCCGAGCGGCTGACGAAGGAGAAAGAGATTCTCGGGTTCTACATCTCGGGGCATCCGCTCGAGCCGTACCGCACGGAGAGCGAGCTGTTCGCAACGCACACGGTTTCGCAGCTCGGCCAGTGGACCGAGGGCGTGATGTCGCTCGGCGTGGTCGTCACGGCCGTCAAGCGCCAGGTGAGCAAGCGCTCGGGCGCCGAGTTCGCGCGGTTGACAGTCGAGGATTTTTCGGGATCTTCCGAGGTTCTCGTGTTCCCCGAGAACTGGTCAGTGCTGTCGGACCGGATTCGGACGGACGTCCCCCTGCTGGTGCGGGGCGGATACTCCAAGCGAGATCAGGGAGCGGAAAACCCGACGTTCATCATCGAGTCGGTCCAGCGATTCGAAGAGCTGAGGATCGCCGGGCAGGTGATGGTCGCCATTCAGCTGTCAGGCGGCGGGAAGGCGGGAACGGGGAACCGGGAACGGGGAACCGAGGCGGCGCCCGCGGTGGCGCTGCTGCCGGAAATGATGCAGGACGTGCGCGCAGTCGCCGAGGCGCATCCAGGCGCGGCGCCGCTCGAGATTCGGTGGGATGATGGACAGGGGACGCAGGCACGACTGCGATCGCGCTCGATCAAGCTGTCGGCAACGAGTGCCGCACTGACCGAGCTACGGGCGCTGCTCGGCTCCGAGCGCGTCCGTCTCGTACGCGGGAGCTAACTTGGCCTCGACGCCGACCATGGAGTTCGAGCGACCCATCTTCGACCTCGAGAAGCAGATCGATGAGTTGAAGAAGCTGGCGGGGGATCAGCAACTCAGTGTGGACGCGGAGATCGCGCCCCTCGAGCGGAAGCTCAATGACCTTCGGGCCGAGGTCTACAAGAACCTCTCGCCGCTTCAGCGGGTGCAGGTGGCTCGCAATCCGAAGCGTCCCTTCACACTCGATTACATCCGCCTGTGCTTCACGGACTTCGTGGAGCTCCACGGCGATCGGCTGTTCCGCGAGGATCCGGCGATCGTCGGGGGGTGGGCACGCCTGGATGGCGAGACGGTCATGGTCGTGGGTCAGCAGCGAGGCCGCGACACGAAGGAGAATCTCAAGCGCAACTTCGGGATGCCGCACCCCGAGGGATATCGAAAGGCGCTGCGGCTGATGAAGCTGGCGGAGAAGTTCCACGTGCCCGTGCTGACGTTCATCGATACGCCGGGAGCCTGGGCGGGGCTGGGCGCGGAAGAGCGTGGCCAGAGCGAGGCGATCGCGCACAACCTGTTCGAGATGAGCCGGCTGGAAGTGCCGATCATCGCGACGGTGATCGGCGAAGGCGGCTCCGGTGGGGCGTTGGCGTTAGGCGTCGCGGATCGCGTGATGATGCTCGAGAATTCGGTCTACTCGGTGATCACGATCGAGGGGTGCGCCGCCATTCTCTGGAAGGACGGGAAGAGTCCGGAGATGCGCGAACGCGCGGCGACCGCGCTCAAGATCACGGCACCCGATTTGTTCGAGCTCCGCCTGATCGATGAGATCATTCCGGAGCCGCTTGGCGGCGCGCATGCGAACCACGAGCAGACGGCGACCGCGGTCCAGGACGCGTTGAACAGACATCTCGAGGAGCTTCGGCGGCTGAAGCCCGACAAGCTCGTCCGGCGGCGACGAGAGAAGTTCCTTCGAATGGGAAAATTCGAAGAGTGAACGAGTCGCTGGCCGCGACGGTCGCCCGCAACAACGACATGTAGATGGATCATCTCATAGAGATCGCCTTCAAGGGCAACCGTAAGGAATTCTTCCTCTGGGAGGGTGACGCGCCACCGCCGCTCCGAGCGGCGGTCATCGTCGACGCAGACCGCGGGGAAGATCTCGGCCGAGTCTACGCGACCGGCGAGCTCGCCGACAAGCGGGCAGCCGGCGTTCCGCACGCACCCGGCGAAGAGGGCACGCAGAAGCGAGCGCGGCGCCTCGCCACGGACGAGGACGTGCAGCGGCACGAGGAGCTTCGCACGCAGGACGAGAGTGCCCGACGTCGCGCGATGGAGCGCGTGAAGGCCAACAATCTCGTCATGAAGCTCTCGGACGCCGAGTGGCAATGGGACCGCCGAAAGCTCACGATCTACTTCACCGCCGAGAAGCGAGTCGATTTCCGCAATCTGGTGCGTGACCTGGCGGCGCTGTTTCGCACGCGCATCGAGCTCAAGCAGATCGGCGTGCGCGACGAAGCCAAGCGGCTTAGCGGGATCGGGCGGTGCGGACGCGAGTACTGCTCGGCATCGTGGCTGCCGGAACTGCGGCCGGTCAACCTCGGGGTCGCGAAGGATCAACGGCTCTCGCTCAACCCCGCGCAGATTTCAGGCGCCTGCGGACGCCTGATGTGCTGCCTCCGCTACGAGCACGAGTTCTACGTGCAGAGTCGCAAGCGCTTTCCGAAGGAGGCGAAGATCCTCGTGACCGCGCGCGGCGAAGAGAAGGTCGTGGCGAACGACATCTTCAACGAGCGTGTGACGCTGCGCAACATCGAGGGGGAAACGCGCGTGGTGCCGCTCGCGGATCTCAAGCGCGAGCTGGCGGGCAGCCCAACGACGGTCGAGGAGACGGCTCCCGAGGAAGAGCCGGACATGATGCTGGAGCTCGACGAGGAGGTCATTCGCATGACCGACACCGCCGAGCGCCCGGCCTACCGGGCGGGTATGCGTCCGGGAATGCCCGGCTTTCCGGTTCGGCCGGAGCGACCGACGCCGCTGCAGCGACGGACGGCGCCGCCGAAGGAACCGGGTCCGGAGAGTCGGGACGCGGGAACGGGCGGCGCAACCGACGGCCCGGTGAGTGGAGACACCTCACACGGCGCGGAGCGCGTCGCGCGCACCGACTTCTCGCAAACGCTTTCTCCCGAGAAGGCGGAGAACCGGCCGGAAGGCGGGGACGATGTCACAAGTGGAGCGCCGCCCCGCGAGGCCAACAGCGAGGAGCCGCGGTCCCCGCGGCGGCGGCGCGGGCGCCGAGGGGGACGACGGGGGCGCGGGCGCGGAGAGGGCGGCCCGGTCACGCCTAACGCGTCAGGGACGAACGACACGGTGGCGGACAACGGCGCGGACGATGGTGACGATGATGGAGACGACGCGTGACACGGTTCTACCTGACGACCGCGATCGACTACTCCAACGGCGATCCCCACATCGGTCACGCGTACGAAAAGATCGGCGCTGATGCCATCGCTCGCTATCATCGCCTGCGCGGGGATGATGTCCACTTCCTCATGGGGATGGACGAACACGGGCAGACGGTCGCGCAGAAGGCCGCCGAGCGTGGCGTCACTCCGCAGCAGCAGGTCGACGACATCGCCCCGCGGTTCCAGGCCATGTGGTCCAAGCTGTCGATCTCGCACGATCAGTTCATTCGGACCACGGCCGACACCCACAAGAGCGGCGTCCGTGCGCTCATCAAACGGATCTTCGATAACAACCCGGACGATTTCTACGAGAAGTCGTACACGGGCCGGTACTGCGTGGGCTGCGAGTCGTTCAAGCAGGACGCGGAGATCGTCGATGGGCACTGTGTGCTGCATCCGACGCGGACGCTCGAGTGGGTGGAGGAGCGCAACTGGTTCTTCCGGCTCAGCAAGTATCAGAATTTCCTGACGCGACTCCTGACGGAGCGTTCGGAGTTCCTACAGCCCGAGAGCCGTCGGAACGAGATGCTCGCGCTGCTCAAACAGGGGCTCGAGGACATCTCGGCCAGCCGATCGCGATTCTCGTGGGGCGTTCCGTTCCCTGCCCCGCTCTCCACCGGCGAGCCGCAGACGACGTACGTGTGGTTCGACGCGCTGCCGAACTATCTCACGGCGACCGGATTCCCCGCAGCGGGATGGCGGGAGCGGTGGCCCGCGCAGCTGCACGTCATTGGCAAGGATATCACGCGGTTCCACAGCATCATCTGGCCGGCGATGCTCCAGGCGGCGGAGCTTCCGCTTCCCGAGCGCGTGTGGGCGCACGGATTCGTGCTGCTGGGCGGGGAGCGATTCAGCAAGTCCGCCGGCGTGAAGCTCGACCTCGATGAGGCGATCGGTCGCTTCGGGCCCGACGCGTTTCGCTACTTCCTGCTGCGCGAGGTTCCGTTCGATGCCGACGGCAGCTTCTCCTGGGAGCGGTTCGAGGAGCGGTACACGGCCGACCTGGCGAACGCGTTAGGCAACCTGGCGAGCCGGGCGATCTCGATGGTGGAGCGCTACTGCGCGGGGATCGTCCCCGGTGGTGACGCCGCTGCTCCCGCGGACCTCGACGCGCAGGACGCGTTGGACCTCGCGCAGTACCACGCGGCCATGGACGGCTCGCGCGGATATCTGCCGCACGAGGCGCTGCGGCACGTCTGGAGCACGGTGAGTCGCGGCAACGAATATGTGGACCGCCAGGCACCGTGGAAGCTCGCGAAAGACCCGGCGCTCCGCCTTGAGCTCGACCGCACGCTCGCGGCGCTCGTGCGGCAACTGGCGCGTCATGCCATTCACCTCCAGCCGTTCATGCCGGCGAAGGCCGCGGAGCTCTGGCGTCAACTCGGGGCGCCCGGCGTGCTGGCACACCAGCGGTTTGCCAATGTGCCGTCGCTCGATGCAAGTGGGTGGCACGTCACAAAAGGCGATGGGCTGTTTCCCAAGGAAATGGCTGCCACGGCACCGTAATGCTTCCGTTGGGGTCAGAGTCGAACAGCATCATTCGGCCGCGCTACTACAGCGGCCGAATGATGCTGTTCGACTCTGACCCCAATTCGCGTGCGGCGCGTCACCCTCACATCACGACATCGGCGCGTATCGTTACGGGTACTCTCGAGAGCCGTCTAGCAGACGGGTTTCCCGTAGCCGAGGATCGTGTTGATGGCGGATCGCCGCTGGACCGTGATGGTCGTTCCCCACGGGAGTGATTCGCCGCGCAGCTTCTCCATCAGTGAGCGTGCGGTGCGCGCCGGCGTGTACGTCGGCTCGGTGCTCGCCCTCATGGCGCTCGTCGGCCTCGGCTCCGCGATCGCCACGACCAGCCGACTGATTTCGTCGGCAGTGCGCCCGACCGAAGCGAACGCGATGAGCTCGAGGCCTCGCGACGTCGCCGAGGTGGCGCGACGCGTGGCCTCGCTGCGTGACACGCTCGACGTGATTCGCAAGCGGGAGGCGCAGATCCGGCTGCTCGCGGGTCTTCCGGCCACCGATTCCGGCGGGCCTAACGCGCCGGCCACCGTCGGCCTCGCCGGTGACAGCACCGCGGGCGGGCCCATCCACGCCGACGTCGAGACGCTCATCCAGCGGGCCGACCTGCTCTCGGCGCGATTCGCGGCGGTGACCGACTCGCTCGAGCTGAATGCCAAGCGCTTCGCCAGCGTGCCGTCCATCATGCCGACCGCCGGCTGGTTGACGAGCCAGTTCTCGCGCTCGCGCGTGCACCCGCTGCTGCACGTGTCACGCCCGCACGAGGGCATCGACGTGTCCGCTCCGATGGGAGCACCAATCGTCGCACCAGCGTCCGGAACGGTGACCAAGGTGGGACGCGAGAACGGCTACGGCAACGTGCTCGAGATCGACCACGGCAACGGCATCGTGACTCGTTATGCACACTGCTCGCGCATCGACGTCCGACAGGGTCAGCGAGTGACCCGTGGCCAGCGCATCGCAGCCGTGGGAAGCACGGGCCTCTCCACGGGGCCACACCTGCACTACGAGCTGCACATCAACGGAAAGGTCGTCGATCCGTTGACCTACGTGCTCTCGGACGCGATTCCGGACTAGCTCGGGCGGCGTGGCTGCTCACGCCGAATTCTGCAATCACTTCGCCGCGGCCGCCGTTGCAACGTCCCGCAACGCAGAGCGCCCCTGGGCATTGCCAGGGGCGCTTGGTCATCTCACTGCACGCCTCGCGGCGCCGGCGTTATGGGCCCTTTGGCTTCGAGAAGTCCACGGTCGGGGCCGTGCGCGCGCCGGGCGTCGTGACCTCGAAGTACTCACGCGGCTTGGCGCCCGTCACCTTGGCCGTCAGCGACTGCGGAAGGGTGCGGATGTATGTGTTGTAGGTCTGTACGGCACCGTTGTAGTCCGTGCGGGCCACGGCAATGCGATTCTCGGTGCCCGTCAGCTCGTCCTGCAGCCTCAGGAAGTTCTGGTCGGACTTGAGCTGTGGGTATGCCTCCGCCACCACCATCAGCCGGCCGAGTGCGCCGGTGAGCTGATCGTTGGCGGTCGCCATCTCGCGCGGGTCGCCCTTCTGAACGGCGCCGAGGAGGCCCGCGCGTGCCTGGGCAACCTGCACGAACACGTCCTGCTCCTGCTGAGCGTAGCCCTTGACCGTCGCGACGAGATTCGGGATGAGGTCAGCACGACGCTGCAGCTGCACCTCGATCTGATTCTTCGCCCCGTTCACTCGCTCGTCGTATTGCTGGATGGTGTTGTAACCGCATCCGCTGACGAGCAGCGTGAGGGAAAGCGGCAGAGCATATCGGTGCATGGCGGAGATCCTCGAAAGGGGGGCGTCCGACGCGACGGACCGGGCACGGCCGGGAATCGGAGAGCCGACGACACGCGTTCATCTTCCGGTAAACGTCATTCTCACTACGTACTTCCCTGCCGGCACGGCACCGCTGGCGAGCTTCCAGGCGGACCCGGCCTTCTCATCGAGACACCGGTTGACGGCCTTTCCGGCGTTCGACGACCAACTGTCACTGGCCACTCTGGCATCGGTGATCCCGGCCGCACCCACAGTCACCACGAGCGCGACACCTCCCGCCAATTCCGGATCGACCTTCTGCCCGAACTCCTGATAACAGAATCGCGAAAAGCTCCGCTCACGCGATACGGCTTCCATCAGTTCCGGAGGCGCGGGCGGAATCGGCGGCTCACGGACGACCTCGCTGGTCGAGCGGCGGGCGCGCGCCGGCCTCTTGAAGGTATCGGGCAGCGTTGGTGGCAGGGAGGTTTCCACTTTGCTGAGATCCGTCGGCATCGTGTCGACCGCTACCGCTGCCCTCGCGCTGTCGCCGGTCTTGTCGCGCCGGTCGCCGGGGCATGCCATGACGACCGCGGCAGTACAGGCAACGCCGACGATCACGCGCGTATGTCTCCGGTTGCGCATGCTGCCTCTCTCGCCCAGAGGGCTCCAGTTCGTTCGGGGGGACCGCGTCACTCCCATCACCCGCGGTCCTCGTAGCGGTCCAGGTACGCCACCAGCCGCTGCACGCCGTCGAGGTACCCGGCCAGCACCGTCGTCGCCTCAGACGGACCGATCTTATCACCACCGCGCACATGTCGGACCACTCTGCCAAAGGGTCCGGCATCGAGTCCGACCCGCATCGCGACGTCTTGGCTCAACCGATCGTAGTCCGTTGGCGGGACGGCGCCATGCAGCCGCTCGACCGCCCGAAAGATGACCATGATCGTGCTGAGGCTCGCCGCGAGCAACTCGATCTGCGCCTTCTCATCGCCCCCCGCCGCGAGCACGCCCTGGCGAAGCTTCAGCAGCTTGCCCATCGCTTCGTGCTCGACCTGCAACCGCAGGTGCGCGCGGTCGACGGTGATGCCGTCGAAGGGTGGCTGTCCGTATAGCACGCGGTGCCGCTCGAGGATGTCGGCGTATTCCATGGGAAAGATGTCGGCGCTGCCGCGCCATTCCGATTGCGTGAGCGTGAGCGGCGGCGGATTTCCGTCTTCGCCCCACGCGCGCGCCACCGCCGCGCCGGCACGCATGTGCTGCATCGTCAGCTCGTCGACGACCACGAGCACGTTGTAATCGGAGCGCTTGGGAATGTGCTCCCCGGCCGCCGCGGAGCCATAGAGCACGACCGCGTTCAGCTTCGCACCGTACACCTTCTTCAGTTGGTCAACGAGCTCGTCGAGTGTCATCGTCGGGAATCAGGAATCGGGAATCGAGCGGTGTTCCGGGCCGGGGTCCGTCGAAATTCACGTGCAACCCGTACCTCACCAGCTCGAGCCACCACCGCCACCGCTGAAGCCACCACCTCCACCGAAGCCACCGAACCCACCGCCGCCACCCCCTCCAAATCCTCCGCCACCAAATCCTCCGCCACCAAATCCGCCACCCCCGCCACCTCGCCGGTATCCACCGCCTCCCGGGATGATGATCGGGAGCGGAATGCATCCGCGTCTCCGTCGCCCGAACGAGTTCAGGATCACGTAGGCGACTATGAACAGCACGAAGATGGCGAACGGCGACAAGCCGCCGCCGCGGCGCCGCGACACGGGGACCTGACGCTCCACGGCTCGCGTAGGGGCGGCCGAAGACGAGTCGAGCGAAAAGCCGAACTCGCGAGCGAACTCCTCACCGACGCGTGCTGCGAGAAACTCGAGGGCCGGCCCGTATTGTCGCTGCTTGAACAGCGGAATCGCTTCGCGACACAGCGATCCCGCATCGGCATCCGTGATGAAGCCTTCGGCGCCCTGGCCGGTGGTAATGTTGCACTCGCCGCGACCGGTGGAACTGGTCTCCTTGGGCACGAGCAGAATCACCACGCCCGCGTTTCGCTTGCTCTGACCGATCGCAGCGTTCGCGCCGACACCCCACGCCCGGCCGATGGCGAGGGCTACATCCGCGGGCGCACGCTGCCCGATGTCCGGTAGCGTCACGACGGCCATCTCGCCGCCTGACTTGGCGTGAATGTCGAACGCGATACGATTGATCTGGTCGACCGATGCGGACGGCAGAACGCGCGCGGAGTCGACGACAATCTCCGCCGTGGTCGTCCCGTAGCCGCGCGGCGGCGACGGAAGCTGAACGGCCTGCAGCGCGATCAGAACAAGGAGCACGGCGTGCGCGGTTCGGGAGGCACTGCGAGCGGTACGAGGCGCGCGAGAAACGCGACGGTCGCGCTTCGGAGAAGTGTAGCCGTCGCGTTGCCGCCTAGCGTGTAAAGCTGAAGGAGAACGAGTACGTGCCGCCACCAGCGTCGGACGCCGGGAAGCGCCATCCTCGAATCTTCTGCGCGAGGCACTGCTCGGTCTCGCTGGCGCCGGCGCCCGACCATGTGCGGTTCGTCATGTTCACGCCCGAGACGCCACCGCCTTGCGTCAGCGTGACGGCAGCGCTCACCGAGCCAGCGAGCGACGGATTCACCTTCAACCCGTACTCGTTGTAGCAGAAGCGCAGCTGCGACTCGCGGCCTCGCACGAAAGTCCCCAGCTCGGCGACATCGCGCTGCACGCCGCCGACCGCGGGCGCGTCGATGGGTCGAGGCGGCGCGATGCGAACTGGCGTGCGCGAGACGTTTCCACCGCCGGGACCGACGCCACCGATACCGCCCCCAGCTCCCCCGCCCTCGCCCAGGCCGCTGGCGATGCCTCCGCGTCCCGGCGTACGGGATCCCTGTCCGCCTTCCCCGCTGCCTAGGACGACCTTCACGCCGCGTGTCGCACCGGTGCCTCCAGCGCCCGATGAGACGTCGACACCGCGGAGCACGTTCGAGACGTCGCCTACCAGGCCGGTACCGCTCCTGCCTCCGAACGCGTCCGCGATCGCGGCGGCGTTCCCCGACCGCGCGTTTCCGGCCCGATCTCTGCGCCTTCCGGCGTTGCGGTTCGCAGGCGCCGGCGCCGGGACTCTGATTTCCTCGCCCTCTTCTCCCGCGGTCGCGTCGGGGAGCAGCGCATCGAACGTCACGGCGATGGGCCGTTCGTCCGTCGGCAGGAGCTGCATCGGAAACGTCCGCGGGCCGAAGTAGACGAACAGGAGCCACGCGACGCCGAGGGTGAAGGCGAACGCGTACGATCCGATGAGCGCGCGGCCTTCCTCCCCGGCAACCTCATATCGAAGCGACCGGTTGAACACCGTGTCGCGCCCGGTCGTCGGAGCGGCGGGGTTCGACGGCTCGCTCATCTCAGCTCCGCCTCGTAGGAGCGTCGGCGACGCGGTTCACCTGCAGCGTGAGGTTGCGGAAGCCCGCGAGCCTCGCGGTCTGCATAACGCGCGACAGGAGGTCGTAGCGCATCGTCCGGTCAGCCTGAATCGCGAGCGGCGCGTCCACCGACTGATTGGCCGGCGTGGAGCGCACCGACCGAATGGAGTCCGCCTTCGCTCTCAGCGCCGCGTACAGGACCGGGATCACGAGCGGCTGGGCGGGGTTGTCCGACTTCGCGCCGGCCGCTTCGCGAGTCGTCATCACGGGGCGGCCGGCGAGCGTGACCTGCGGCCCGATGCCTAACGTCAACTGCTGCAGGGCCGGCTGTCCGACGCCGGACTCGGGCAGGTTGACGCCAGGAACCACTGGCGCGAGCTCACCCACGGTCGCCGTCACGAGCGTGAAGAATACGACGGACACGAAGGTGTCGACGAGCGGCACGAGATTCAGCTGGATCAGCCGGAACTTGTTGAACTGCGCCGTTCGGCGTGCGAGGCGAGCGGCGCGCGCTCTGTTGCGTGCACCGGCGAGCGCCTTCGTGATCGGCTGCTCGGAACCGGGAGGCGTGAACTGCGATGTCATCGCGCCCTCGCGGGTTGACCCTCGACCGCAGCGATCTGTGTCGATCGCGTGCGATTCCCGAGCGAGATGCCGGAGTACGATGCCACACGCAGCCGTTCCAGCACGTGGATCAGATCGTCGTACGCCACGTCGTCGGCCGGAACCACGAGCACGTCGGCGTTCTGCGGGTAACGCCGCCGGATCTCCGTCATGACCGATTGCAGCGTGTCCAGCGCGGCACCCTGCACGCCTGCAATCTCCTTGCGGAACCCACCCTGCCCCGAATGCTCGACAAGCAGCTTTTGTCGGTCCACGCGAACCGCGAGCAGCAGGTTCAGTGCTTCGCGCTGCTGCGCCGCAGACGACGCCTGGTCCGCAGTGATGACCACGGGTGGCAACGACAGGTCGTAGGATGTGAGCGCCGCCAGCGCCGCACCCTGATACGTCAACAGCGAGAAGAACACGACCGACGTGAGGATGTCGACGAGCGGAACGAGGTTGAGGTTCCCCGCGTCCGTCAGCGACGCACGCTCGGCACGGCGCTGCCTCGATCGCAGATAGACCGATGCCACTACGTCACCTACCTATGACCGAGCCGCACGTCCGGCCGGTCGATGAGCGCGTTGATGAGGCGAACGGAGAACTCATCGATCTGTTCGATGATCGTCTCCGCCTGGCTCACGAGATACGCGTGCGCCACCGAGAGCGGCACCGCGGTGAGCAGTCCGAATCCCGTCGCGTTCAGCGCGATCGCGATACCGGACGCCAGCTGCTCCGAGCGCTGGGCTGCCGCGGCCATGGCCACCGACTGAAACGCCTCACGGAGACCGAAAATGGTGCCGAGCAGTCCGAGCAGCGTCGCGACGTTTGCGAGCATGGGCAGGTATTGCAGCCGTCTCGTCAGGCGCGGAATGACGGCGAGCGCCGCGGCGTCGGCCACGTTCTGCAGATCCGACTCGTCGCGGCTCCGGCTGCGCAGAATGAGCAGTCCCATGTCCGGAAGCGCGGCCTTGGACTGCGCACACAGCTTGATCGCATCCTCCGCCTTCCCCGCTCGAACCAGCTGGATCACCCGCTCGATGAAGGCGCGCCCGTTGATCTTCGATCGGATGACGATCGTGTAGAACCGCTCCAGGAAGACGGCGAGGCCGACCACCGCGACGAGCAGGATCGCGTTCATGACGGGACCGCCGTTGCGGTACCACTCGAGCACGGTGTTCATCTCAGCAATCTCCGAGGGAGCGTGGGTTCACTTAGGTTCACGAGCGCGCGGCCAGCGATCGCGAGTTCAGCGCGACCAACGGGCGCGGCCGGATTCAACCGTAGCAGACGCCGGCGACATTCAGCGGCGCTGAAGAGCAGGAGGCGTGCCCGATGGCGGACGCGGCGTGGGGGGACGGGCCGCTCCAGTTGAGTCCGCTGCCGCTCGACCGGTCGTGTCAGATCGTGCCGCGCTCGACGGAGAGATGATCTGCAATGGCGGCAGGATGGACGGCCAGAAATTGTGGTCGAAGTATGCCGGAACGAGCACACGTCGGCTGTAGGCCGGCGCCTCGCGCGGCCGAACAGTTACGACCTGGGGGGTGGGCACCTGGCCGCGAATCTCGATGGTTTCGCCGCGCCGTGGCGGCTGCGTCCGCTGCGACGGCGCCGGCGTGGGTTGCTGAGCTCCTGCCGCCCGAACCTGGACGCTGCACACGGCCGCGATGGCGATTGCGATCACCGCGCGCCCCGTATAACCGATCATGGTGCGCCTCCCCGCGACGGTGGTGTCGCCGGCACGTTGCCCGCGACCGCCTCGCGCGCGAGCGTCACCCATCCGTTGTCGATCTTGTCCCGCTGCGCCTTGTCGAGCAGTGCCTGCCACGTCTTGCGCGCGGCGTCGTAATACTGCGTCGCCTGCCGCTCCGAGCCGGCGATCGCCTGCGTGCGCTCGTCGTTCGTCAGCCCGTTCGGCAGCTGGACGTTCTTCACGAAGTTGCCGTACTCCCACTGCGCGAGCCCGAGGTAGTAGGTCGACCCCGCGAGGTGTAGCGGCGACCCACTCTCGATGGACTTCGTGAAATGCGCCGACATGTCGCGCAGGATCTGCTGTTTCTGCGCGGACGCCCGCTGCACCCCGGCCGCTGTCAGCTGTGCCTTCGTTGAAATGACGAGCTTTACCGCCTGGTACTGTGGGAACATCGCGACGCCGGCACGGAACTCCTGCTCGCCGAGTCGGGCCGCGCACTGCGCGCGGAGATCACCCGCGGGATTGGCCGCGCACAGGGACGCCAGCTCCCGCGCGGCACCTAACGAGTCGCCGGTCGCCCGCAGCAGCGCGAGCCGAGTAGAGCGAGCCTGAGCCGAACGCGGGTCGTTGGGATAGCGAGTCACAAACGATCCATATGCGCGCGCCGCGGCGGCGCTATCCGGGACCTCGACGTACGTGATCGCGGCGTTGAACTGCGCGTCAGGCGCGCGCCGGTCGCTCGGGTATGCCCCCGCGAACGCTTCGTAGGTCTGCGCCGCGTCGCGCTTGCGGCCGAGCGAGTCGAGCGCCGACGCCAGACGCACCATCGCATCCGGCCGGCCGCTCCACGTTGGATTGTCCGCGACGACGGCTCGCAATGCCGTGACCGCCTCTTCGCGCTTTCCGCTCTCCGCGAGCAGCCGCGCGCGCAGTGCCTGGTACTGCGGCCGATACTGGTACCGCGGGTGCTGCGTGGTCAGCCGCTCCGTGAGCGCCAACGCGCGTGTCCGTGCCTTCGCGGACGCGGCGGTGTCGCCACGCGACCGTGCAGCGCTGTCGGCGAGCATGTAGGTCTCGATTGCGTCGCGAAGCGCGTCCGCGGCCATGTCCGACCCAGGGTTCTTGTCGGCGAACGCGACATAGACCTCCTCCGCGGCACGCTCGTAGTTCCCACGACGAATGAGGGTGTCGGCAAAGCTCGATGCGGCTGCCGTGCGCACGCTCCCGATGGAATCCGCCAGCGCGCCGCGGCCGCGCTGGCGCGCGGTTACCTGTGCGGTGTCCCACTGCGCCTGCGCCTCGGCATACTTGCCCGAACGGTACAGCGCATCGCCGACGAGCCGCTGCGCGTCAGGCGTGAAGGAGTCCGTCGGGTATCGCCGCGCGTACGTTCGGAAGGTTTCCGCCATCACGTCCCACCGCTGCGCCTCGGATGCTCGGCGGCCTTTCCCCCTGAGCGCGGTCCGCGCGACATCCGTGTTCGGAAATCGCAGCACGAACCGGTCGACCGCGGCAAACAACGAATCCTGCGCTGCGACGTCGCGCGGGTTCTTCGCAAGCGCCGAGTCGAACGCGACGATTGCGTTGCGCCCGGCCCGTTCCGCAATGGGGCCAACCGAGTCACGCGGGTACCCGTACGCCGTGCGGGAATACTCGGTCCCGGCGCGCCGATAGTCGCCAGTGTTGAACAGGGCCTCGGCGAGATACGTGTTCAACACCTGCGCGCTGTCCGATTTCGCGAACTCGCGCATGTACTGATCATAGAGCGATGCCGCTGCCGCGTAGCGCTGGCGGTCGTTGCTCTGCTGGGCCTGCGCGAGCGCGTACTGCGCCGCCTGTCGCAGCGCCAGCTCGCGAATGGCGGCGGCGCTATCTACCACCGCCACGTTGCCGGCGTTCGCTTTCGCCCACGGCGAGTCGGGGCCGAACCGGGTCACGAGCTCGAGACGCGCCTGCTGTGCGCGCTCGGGCTCCAGGGTACGGTTCTGATAGATGTCGACGATCTCCTGCTGGGCAGCGAGCGCATTCGGATCCGTTGGCGCCTGCGCGATCACCGCGCGGAACGCCTCAATCGACCGCTCGAAGTCGCCCTGCTCCTCGAGGCTCAACGCGACGCGCTGCATCACGGGCAGCCGATACGACGTCCCACCGCGCGTCGCGAAGTAGCGGTTCGCGGCGTCGGCACCGCCCACCTGCGTGAACGCCACGGCCATATACTGGAGCGCCTCGCCGCGCAGGCCGAGACGCGCCTGCTGCTCGGGGCTCAGCTTGTCGTGCGCGTCGATCAGACGGCCGAAGACGTCGACGGCCTTCGAGTACTCAGCCTGCGCCCGCTGCGTCGCCTGGTTGTAGTACGACCAGCCCAGCTTGTAGAGCGACAGGAAGTAGATGTCGCCATCACGCGGAGCGCTCGCGACGGCACGCTCGTACGCGGTTGCTGCTCGCGCAAACCCGGCGCGCCGAGCGTCGCCGCGCTCGACGGCGGCCAACTCGAAGTAGGCGTCCCCGAGTCGGAACAGCGCCTCACTGCGAAACGAGGAGCTGTCCGGAACGGTCTCGAACACCCGCACGGCATCCGAGTAGCGCTGCTGCTGCGCGTACAGCGTCCCGAGCGTGTAGGCGACGGCATCGCGCCGCTCGAACGTCGGATACGTCGCGGCGATCTCCTCGTACCGGGCGATAGCCTCGCTGTAGTCAGGGCGCGCAGCGCTGTCGCTCGTGGCGCCGGAGCGCTGACTCTGTGCAAAGCGCTCGTCCGCGCGCCGCACCAGCAGCTCGGCGAGCTGGAACAGCGCGCGTGGGCGAAGCGGGCTCTGGGGGTACTGCGAGAGGAACTGCCCGAGGCGCGTGATCGCCGTGTCGCCCGCCGCCGCATTGTACGTCGAGACGGGGACTTGACCCGGCGACACAACCGCTGTCGTCCCGGGCCGGCGCGTGCGGCTGGTATCCTGTGCCTGCGCGATGCCCGGACCGCTCGTGGCGAGAACGAGCGCCAGGCCTCCGGCGCGAACCATTGATCGCGTCATGGCCGGCACCTAACGCCTCCGCTCCGGTGCCACATTGCGCGCGGCTCCTGCCGTCCCCGTTCCGCCCACTGCCCGCTTGGAATCGACGGCGCGGAAGAACGCGGCGCTCGCCGTGCCGAACTGCGCCGCCTCCGTGTTCCGCTGCAGGCTCGCGACCATCTCGTTCGCGCGAGCAGTCAGCTCGGCGGTGACGGCCGCGATGACTTCGCCTTCAATGGTCGTGCGACGGGCTTCGGCATCAGTCAGCGCCTGACGCGCGGCCCGTGTCGCTGGCGCGTCCCCGCCACGCAGCGCGGTAAGCGCGCCGGCGATGTCCGCGCGCGAACGCGAATACGATCCCTGCAGGTCCGCCGTTACCGCGCGCGTCCGCGCATCGTGCGCGCGCACCGAGTCGCGGAGGGCGAACGCCGGATGGCGGGCGATCGCCGCGTCGAGACCACCAGCGAGCATCTCGGCGATGCGAGAGTACGCCGCCGCCGTTGCGATTTCCGCGTCGATGGCCGCTCGACCGTCCGCGTCCGCAATGGGCGCGAGGGCGGTGCGGAGACTGTCGGCGGTCCGGGCATTCTCGGTCGCGAGTGCGCGCGTCGCTTCAACCTCCAGGCCGATCATCTGACGAAGACGCGCTGCCGCACCGGCCATCAGCTGGTCGACCCGAGCGAGCGAGTCGGCAATGCTCTGGTGCGCTGCGGCGAGGTTGGTGATGACGGCGCTATCGGCCGCGAGCATCGTTCCCAGGCGAGCAAGCAGCGCCATCTCGCGCTCCTGCGCCTCCAACTGTTCGGTGAGCCGGTAGCGAGCGACCAACACACCGGCGTCGGCGCCCACCAGGCTCTGCGATCGCTCGGCGAGCTCGCGTGGGCGGGTCGTCGAGGACGCTGGCGCGAAGAGCACCCGTGTGACCGACGGGCTGGTCCGCGCACCGATCGAGTCCAGTCGCTGGCTCGCCGACGCCGCGTCGACCGCGGAGCTCGCGGTCAGCGACGGTGCCGCGTTGGCCGTGCCCGCCACGAGCGCGAGCGCGTCCGCAGCGCCGGACGAGTCGCGAAGGATCAGCGCCTTGGCGCCTACGGGATCGGCGAGCCCGAGCAGCTCGCCCGCCCGCTCGGTGACGAGAGCGCGCGCGAGCGTCGCGATGGCCGCGTTGGTCTGTGCCTGGAACGCACGGGCTTCGACGGCCGCGGAGTCGGCGACGCTCCGAAAGATGCGCTCGGCATCGGCCGATCGGCCGAGCTCGAGCTGTGCTTGCGCCATCATGAGCTGCGCTTCGTGGCGCTCGGGGCGATTCGGATAGCGGGCGACAAAATCGGTGAACGCGCGCTCCGCCTCATCGACACGATCGAGCTTGTAGAGCGCCCACGCCCGCGTCAGCAGTGCCGGAGCAGCGAGCGGCGAGTTCTCGGGGAGCGTGGACGCGATTCGAACCGCGTCCGCATGACGCCCGCCCTCGTACGCCACCTGCGCGGCGGTGAGTCTCACCTGATCCCCGAACGGTGTACTTGTGGACGCTGCGATCGACTCGAGGGTCGTGGCGACGCCCGCTGCCTGTGTGGTGTCCGCACGAAGCTGCGTGACGGCGTCCATGTATCTCGCGTACGCGGCGAACTGGCCCTGTCCCGACGCCACTCGCTGGAACGCGGCGCGCGCCGCCGGCAGGTTGCCCGATTGATAGGCGGCGAGTCCGGCCACGAGCGTACCGACCGCGCTCATTTCACCAGCGGGCAGGTCGCGCGCGAGCGTTGTGGCGCGCGCATAGTCGCCCGACCGGTACGCCTCGACCACGAGCTGCGGCCGAAGAACAGTCGCATAGCGCGTCGCCCCCGTGGACAACGATGCCTCAGCCTCTCGGCGGAACGCCGCCAGCATCCCCAGCCGGTAGTAGCTCTGGGCCAGCAGAAAATGCAGTGCCGCCCGCTGGGGCGCCGCACTGCCTGACGAGTCGCGGCCAACGATCGCCGCGACGCGCTCGAGCCGGCTCAGCGCGGGCAGCTCGTCACCCAACGTCATCTCGAACATCGCGACGCGCACTTCCGCATCGACGGTTCGCGCGAGGTCGGGTGCGATTGTCTTGCGAGGCGTCGCCGCATCGACGCCGTAGGTCTTCTGGACGGAGTCGATGATGACAGTGCGCGACGAGTCAGGGCGCGGAACCTGTGCGTTGCCCACGCGCGATGCGAGCGCTGCTGCAATCCCCGCCAGCGTCAGCGAACCGACGAGCGACGCACAATGATACTTCATCAGAAAGGTCCCGAGCCCTGCCACGTCGTCGACGTGACCTGACCGTTCCGCACGATGAACTGCACGTACGTCACGGCTTGCCGCGACACAGGCACCCTGGTCGAGCCGGTGAGCGTCCGGCCATCGACCGTAATCTGCACTGCTACGGCGTGATCCGACGGAACGACCGGCGCGCGATAGAGCTGATCTACCGCACCCTGGGCGAGAGCACCGCTGGCTTTCGAGTTGTAGGTGCGCGTTTGGGCAGCAACGCTATCGACCGTTGCCACGGCCGACTGCACGTTCTGCGGCTGCGACGATGAGTCGGCGCGCAGCAGGATCACGAGCGTCGCTCCACTGCGCGCGGCAACCGCATCCGAGAGCGCCGCAAACCGGTCCCGCTGCGCGCTCAGATTGTCCTGCGACGTAGCGAGCAACGCGTCCAGCTGTTGCAGCGCCGTCGTTTCATTGCTCAGGAGCAGTGCCTGCGACCGCTCCTGCATGGCCTGCGCGATCAGGGCCTCGACGCGCGCCTGAAGCTGTACTCGCTGGCCCTTCGCATCCGCCAGCGCTTTCTGGGTGGCCTCTAGCTCCTTCTGGAGCTGCTCGCGCCTGGCCTTGTACTCCGCCTCCGACACCTGCGCACGCGCGCCAGAGGAAGCGCCGACCATCATCGCGAACACGGCGAGCAGTCCGGTTCTGGTCATCACAGTGGATCCGCCCTGTAAGAGTCGATGCATCGGCGTCGCCCTAGGGTTTGGTAGGTGGCGTGACACCGCGCTGCTGCTCGACACGTTTCAGCCGATCCTCGAGCCGACGCAGCGCCTCCCGTTCCTGCCGCAGCTCCACCTCCGCCGCCGCACGGCGCTGTTCGAGCTCGAGAATGTTCTGCGCTTCGAGGCGTCCGAGCTCGAGCTCGAGCGCGGCGACGCGCTGCTGCCTGGCAGCGACGTCAGCGAGCAGTTGCTCGCGCTCACGCGCCAGGCGATCCGCGCGTTTCTGCAGAAAGTCGCCGCGGAGGAGCGCTTGAACGTTGGTCTGCCACCCGAGCGTGAAGGCGAACTTCGTGTAGTTGTAAAAGCCCGCTGGCGTGAGTCCATTATCGAGAACGCTCGACGATGAGCCTGCGCCCAGCTCGGTCACGTACAGGCCAGCGCGGATGCCCCGATACGTGGCGGACGCGCCGACGTTGAAGTCCCACGCATTGTTCTCGGCCATGAGCGCGAAATGCAGGTCGGGCGATGCAGGAATTTCCACCGCTGCGCCGTAGAACACGCCACCGGTGGAATTGTTCGCGTAGGCGCTGCCCAGGCCTCCGTCATCGCTGAACAGTCCGTTGCCCACGCCCAGCGATAAGCTGACTCCAATCCCCGGCCAGCCGTCACGAACCTGATTCAGCAGGACGCTTTTCGTCGCGACGGCGTAGAGCGTGGGCGCGGTGTCGAAGCCCAGGTGCAGCGAGTCGGGAGCATGAGTCGCGTTAGGATCCTCGGGCGTCGGCGGCAACAGGCTGTACCCCATGCCGAATCGATCGATGTGATTGTACTTCCCGAGATTTCTGGCGCCGACCGCGACGGCAGGCAGCCATCGGAGTGCACCGCCACGCATGAGCAGGTCCTCCTCGGTGACGAGCACGCCACGCACGAAGAAACCGTACTCGGGATTGCTCGAGAAGAACGCGACTCCGCCTTCGAGTCGCCCGAACGCCGCCCCCCACAGCGCGAGCTGCGAGTTCATGCGATCGTCGCTATTGATCTGTGTGGAAATCGGATCGCTGAAGCGCCGACCCGAATATGCGAGCGCGAAGTCCCCCGTGATGGGCGACGCCCAGGCGACGGGAATGTCGATGAGACCCGATCCCCAGTACAGCGTGTGCGGAAATTCCGACTGCGCCGTGCCCGCGGACCACGGCGCGGCGCCTAACGCCAGCGTGGCGGCAATCACCGCAGTCAACCGCACCCGTGACCTGACCATCGTCAGCGCCCCCCTGGCGGTTTCGCGGCGGGAGGCTGCGTCGGCGGTTTCGTTGGCGGGGGCTTCACGCCACCCTGTTCCAGCTCGCGCAGGCGTTCGGTCGCTCGCTTGATCGCTTCGCGCTCGGCCTGGACGGCCTGCTCGAGCTCCTGCCGTCGCCGATCCATGCGCGCGAGGTCACCCGACCGAGCCTCCGCCAGTTCACCTTCGAGCTTGGTGATCCTGCGCTCGCGCGACGCGATCTCCGCGCGCAAGCGCTGCTGCTCGCGTGACATCTCGGTGATGCGCGCCCGCAGGACGACGCCGTGCGAGATGTCGCGCACGTTCCCGGAGTAACCGAGCGTGAAGTTGAACTTCGCGTAGTTGTAGACGTTGAACCCTTCCTCCGGCCCATCGCGGCCGCCGGCTTCCAGCTCCGTTCCATACAGGCCAACCGTCACACCGCGCCACTCCGCAACGACGCCGGCGTTCCAGTCCCATCCGTCGTTCTCGGCGAGCACCGTCAATGTGCTGTTTGCCGACAGCGGCGTGACGAAGCGGCTCGCGAGAAACAGTCCCTTGGCAATCGTGCCGCTGTTGTTGTACTGGTCGCCGAGGTCGCCGTCGTCGCGAAACAAGCCGTTGCCGTAGCCGAGGCTCACGGACATCGCCATCCGACCGTTCTCGGAGGGCTCCGACAGCGGAATCTCCTTCGTCATGACTGCATAGAGTGTCGGTGACGTGTCGAACTTCTGGTACCGCGGCACGACGATGTCTTCGTACGAACCCGTGCTGTCCAGCTGGATGTCGTGGGCGATGAGAAACCGATCCTCGTGATCGTATTTGCCAATGTTGCGCGCGCCGACCGCGATCGACGGCAGAAAGCCGGCATCACCGTCGCGCAGCAGCAGCGCCTGGCCGAACACGCCCCACTCGGGGTTCTGGCTGTACAGTGATGCGCCGACTGACACACGACCACCCCAGTGCGTGTCGACCGCAAGATTGGTATTGAGACGCGACGCCATTGAGTTCTTCGACGGCTCGCCGAACGACGGGAGGTCCTTGGCGCCAAGTGTGAGCCACGAGTCCGAGCTGCGTCGCGAGACCCACGCAACAGGGGTGTTGATGTAGCCGGTCCCGAACTGCAGGGTCTGCGGGTACGGATACTGATCCGCCTGTTGCGCACGGCCGGGCGACGCGGCCGCGGCGGCCGCGCACGCGGCCATCAACCACGTTATGCCCCGCGGCTGTTTGCGCATGAGCCCTCCGAACCAGTGAGCGAGACCGGCGTGGTTCGCGAAGCGCGCACCCGCACGGACCGCGAGACAGCACCAGAGGACGACTGCTGCACGAATGCCGCCGCATCGTCGTCGTACCTCGCGTCGCCGGCATCGTGCGCGAGTTCCAGCGCGCGGGGGTGCAAGACGTATGCCCTATGGGCGTGTGCTGATGCGCCACACACGTGCGGCCGTAGCCTGGCAGGCTTGCCGGGCGGTATCTTTTCGCGCATGACCCACTCCATCCGCTTCCTTGCCCTCACGGCTCTCGTTGCCAGCGTCGCATGCAAAGGCACCGAGAACGCGCGCGCGACCACGACGCCTGTCGCGGAGAAATCAGCGACCACAGCCTCGCCCGCAACGCCTGCGACCGACCCGGCGGCAGCTGGCGCGACCGGTCCGGTATCGACCGACCCGATGGTCGTGCGTGCGGACAGTGCGCGAATCCGGGGGAATCCAGCGGCCAAAATCTGGATGATCATCGCCAGCGACTTCCAGTGTCCGTACTGCAAGATGTGGCACGACTCGGCCGACATCACCATAAGACGTGAGTACATCGATAACGGGAAAGTCCGGCTCGCTTTCATCAATTTCCCGATCGGCAGTCATCAGAACGCCATGCCTGCGGCCGAGCACGCCATGTGCGCCGCCGCGCAGAACAAGTTCTGGGAGATGCACGACGCGCTCTTCGGGGCGCAGGAACAGTGGGCGGCAATGCCGAATCCGACGGCGCGCTTCGAAGAGCTCGCCCAAGGTGCAGGCGTCGACGTGACGGCGTTACGCGCGTGCGTCTCATCGCACAAGATGCGGCCGCTCATCGAGGCCGATCACGAGAAAGCGGCGAAAGCCGGTGTGCGCGCGACGCCCTCGTTCTTCATCGGCAACCAGCTGCTCGAGGGCGTGCAGATGCCGAGCGATCTGAGAAAGGTCCTCGACGCCGCGCTCGCGGGCGCGAAGTAGCGGCTCCTTCCCCGAACGAAAGCCCCGCGCCGTGGACGCCGTGCTCCGACTCGGCTACGGCGCGGCTGGCCATCTCGCGCGGGCACTCGCCGCCGTTGCACCGGAAGGCAACGCCAAGCTTTTGAAGACGCTTCGCGCGCGCCGCGGCATTCGCGCTCGCTATTCACAATGGGCTACGACCAGCCGAGACGATTCGCGGCCACTGCTATGGATGCACGCGCCATCGGTCGGTGAGGGACTCCAGGCGCGCCCCGTCCTTCAGCTCGCCCGAACTCGGCGCCCCGAAGCGCAACTCGCCTACACGTTCTTTTCACCGAGCGCGGAGTCGTTCGCCCACGGCCTGGACGTGGATTTCGCCGACTACCTCCCATTCGATACGGCGGGCGACGCCGAGTCCGCCCTGGATGCGCTTCGGCCTCGCGCCCTCGTGTTCAGCAAGCTGGACGTGTGGCCCGGCCTCGCCCGTGTGGCGGCTTCGCGCGGCGTCGCACTCGGGATGATCAGCGCCACGCTCGCGGCCGGGTCATCGCGCCGACGGGGCGTTGCTGCGCGAATTCTGACCGACGCGTATCGACGGCTGGATGCCGTCGGCGCCATCGACCCCGGCGATGCCGATCGCCTCGTCGCGCTCGGCGTTAGGCACGACCGCGTGACCGTCACCGGCGACACGCGCTACGATCAGGTCTGGGCGCGTGTGCGCGCGGTCGATCGCGGATCGGGTTTCGTGGCGGTCCTCGCGAGCGACCGGCCGACGCTCGTGGCGGGCTCGACGTGGCCGGCAGACGAGCGCCCGCTGCTCGCCGCCTGGGCCAGAGTCCGGCGCGCGGTGCCCCACGTGCGGCTGATCATCGCGCCCCACGAGCCGACCGAGACCCATCTCGTGCCGGTGGAGCGCTGGTCAGCCGAGGCGCAGCTCCACGTCGCGCGGCTCGGCGCCGCGGGAGCGGTGGAGGCGGACGTGGTGCTGGTGGATCGCGTCGGCGTCCTCGGCGATCTCTATGCACTGGCGACCGTGGCGTATGTGGGCGGCGGCTTTCACTCGGCCGGACTGCACTCGGTACTCGAGCCTGCTGCGTTCGGGGCGCCGGTGCTGTTTGGCCCACGCTTCGACAACAGCCGGGACGCGGCGCTGTTGATCGACGCGGGCGGGGGCGCCTCGGTGGATACGGTCGCGAGGATAGAGGAACAGCTTCGCGACTGGCTCACGGATGACACCGCGCGTACCAGCGCGAGCACCGCCGCGAGAAACCTGGTGGAGCAAGGCCTGGGTGCCGCGGATCGTTCGTGGCGTCTGGTGGAGCGACTTCTGGATGGCTCCTCGTTGACGTTAGGCGGCGGGTAATCGCCGTTTGCCGTTTCGGTTCCGGGGTCCCCGTTCCCTGTTTCCGCCCTTATCCTCCGCCCGCCACCCGCACGACAACGTCCTGCGGGCGGATCGCCACGTTCTCGCCCGTGCGCGCGACCGCGTCCTCTGACGGCCGGTGAAGGAAGAAGCCCTGAACAAGGTGCACGCCAAGTCCCTTCACCGTCTCATACTCCTCCGCGCGCTCCACGCCTTCGGCGATCACCTGCGCGCCCTGGTCGTTCGCGAACCGCACCATCGTCTCCACCAGGTTCTGCTTGATGAAGTTCGTGTCGATGCAGTTGATGAGCGAGATGTCCAGCTTGATGAAGTCGGGCTCGAGGTTCGCGATGGAGCCGAGGCCCGCGTAGCCGCTCCCGGCGTCATCGACGGCGAAGCGGTAACCGCGCTCCCGGAGTGCCTTGAGGCGCTCGCGGAATTTCGGATAGTCCTTGATCGCGGTACGCTCGGTGATCTCGATGACCACGCGGTGCGGCTCGGCGACTTCGCGGTCCAGCTGGCTGAATTGCGGGTCGGCGAAGTCATGCGGATCCACGTTCAGAAACAGCAGCTCGCCGCGCGTTAGGCGCATTTGCATCGACTCGATGGCCTTGCTGCGGCAGAGGCGTCCGAGCTCCCAGAGGAGGTCGGCCTCGGCGGCGACGTCGAACATGATCTCCGGGCTGCGGAGCGTCCGCAGCGTGCCGCGAGCGAGTGCCTCGTACCCGTACACCTGCCGCGTATCGGCCACCAGGATCGGGTGCAGGTCGATGTACACTGCCCGTTCGCGCAGGCTGCGCTTGAGATCGTCCACGCGCCGCGCACGCTCGCGCTCCTCCACGCTCTTCGCCGCATTCGCCGCTTCGCGGATCCCGCGGTAGATCAGACGCTGGAAGCGGATCTTCGGATTGTAGTAGACGTGCGCACGGCCGACGTAGATCTCGAACAGCGACCCGATCTCCTCGCCGTGCGTGGCTTCGATGCGCCCGCCGACGTGCTCCTGGAGCTTCGGGACGAGCTCGGTGATCTCCGCGTCCGTTACGGCCGCAACGCCGGGCGCTGGCACGTGGAAGAACACGAAGTCATCGTCGTTCGTGAAGCTGACCATCACGCGCGACGAGCGCAGCGCGCTCGCGTCGAGAAACTCACGAACGGCCTGCGCGGTCGTCTCGAGCACGGCATCCAGCTTCTCCCAGCCGTAGATCTCCTCGATCTTCGAATAGCGGACGAAGTTGAAGTAGAGCACGATGAGCTCACCGCGCTCCTTGATCAGCGCGCGCGACCGCTCGATCATCACCGGCAGCGTCGGAAGGCCGGTCAGGTAGTCGTAGAGCATCTGCTCGTACTCCACCCGCTCGATGCGGTCCGCGAGCGCGGCCGCGGCCGGCGCCATCCCCGCCAGCGCCGACCGGATGCGGGCGGCGATCTCTTCCGCGGAGGCCGGAAGCAGAAACCACTCGTCGACCCGAAGCTCGATCGCGCGGCGGCGTGTCGTTTCGCTTGGACACCCGACCACGACCGGCATTGCGAGCGCGCGAGCACGGTCGACGACATCGCGCAGCGCGTTGGGATTCTCGGTGGTCGTGACGACGACTCGAACGTTCGGGGTCTCCTCAAACGCCGTCGCCAGGTCCCGAGCCGGCCGAACGACGACCGTCCATGAATCGAGGAGTGCGGCCGCGTCTCGAATGGACGCGTCGTCGCTGTCGGTGAGGATGACCGGTTCGTTCACGCGGTCATGGGTCGAACGTGTGACGCCTCATGCGGCACCCTGCAGCGCCGCGGCGTTCCGTTCGACCGTGCGCACCAGTCGAGGCAGATCGATCGGCTTCGTCACGTAATCGTCCGCTCCGGTCTGGAGCGCTTGACGTTTGTCTTCCCATTGATCGAGCGCGGTGACCATGATGACGCGTACCCCACGACCGTGCGACGGGTGCTGCTTCATCAGGCGACAGACTTCCCACCCATCCCGCCCGGGCATCATCACGTCGAGAAGCACGATGGAGGGACGCACCGTCTCGAACAGGGCGAGCGCTTCCTCCCCGTTGTATGCCACCGCAACCGGGTACCCCTTGGCCTCGAGGTACTGCCGAACGATATCGGCGTTGTCGTGGTTATCGTCTACGACCAGAACGTTGGGGAGCGTCGCCTCAGGCATGCCGTTGTGTTGTCGAAAGGACGGCCCTGGAGGGGGCAAGTTGCAAGCCAGCCCCCTCCCTGCCGGTACCTAGCGTCGGATCAGCTTCGACAGGCCCGGGGGCGTCCAGGCGAGCGAGAGCCCAAACCCGTCGGAATCGCCGAATGTGTCGGACCCGCCAAACAGCGCGCTCACCCGAAACGCCAGTTGCTTCGTAACGTCGAAGCTTACGCCCAGGTCGAAATCGATTCCGAGATCGGTCTCGCTGTCTTCGTTGTCGGTACCGCCGCAATCGCTACAGTAGTCGATCGACACTCGAGGATGAATGTACGGCGTGATCGCAAACCCCTCGTCGAGCGGGAAGCGATGCCCAACGGACACCCCGAACGGGATGCGCAGGATGTTGCCACCATCACCGAATGCGAAGTTGAGGCCCGCCGTGCCGAGAAAATCGAGCGGCATCTCCGCGTTGGCCTGCGTGAACAGGTAGGCAAACTGGGCACCAAGCAGCACCTTGCCGTTGCCCTTCGCGTCGGGATCGGCAAATCCGAGGTCGCCCGTGACCTGCGTGCGCGGCGAGAGTCCCTCCCGCCATTGGAAGACCAGGGTCGTGCCGGCATCGCCCGCATCGGCCACGCCGAAATTGAACTCGCGATTCGTTAGTCGCGGCGGCTGGAAGGCGGGGTACGCCCACGCCTGCGCGTCGACGACTGTCGGCGCGGCGACGATCGTCATCGCGACAATCAGGCGGGCAACCACACGACGAAACGCCGCCGCTCGGCCCGAAGCCGCGGTCGGCAGTGACCCACGTGCGCTCTTACGCATTCAGTTTTTCTCCAGGATCGAATTGGCGCAGTCAGCTAGCGAAACGCGTACGACACCGCGGCGCCGAAGACGCCGCTTGCGCTTCCCGGCACGCCGCTCTCGCCCTTGCTGCCGAACTCGTAGCCCGCTGTGAGCCCGATGTTTCGCGTTAGGACGAGGTCACCGGCGATGGAGCCGCGCATCGTGTTGTCGCCCTGCGCTCGCTTCCCCTGCTCGCTCAGGCGCGACCACACGAAAAATGGCGAGGCATAGGCTGCCACGCTACGCGTTGCGCCGAATGGGAAGCGGAAGCCGACTCCGACGCCAACGGGGACCCGCACGATCGATGTCGTGTCGCGGCGCGCTCCACCGACGCCGCCGAACGCGGCCAGACCGAACCGATCCGCCATCGCGGAGTAGAGAGGAATGGCGACCCGCAGGCCGTACCCCGTCCAGGTCGAGCCTGTATCGGGCCGCACTCCGCCGAGCGCGCCGCTGATCTGGAAGCGCGCCGATGCCGGACCCCACCCAAACGCCATGGCGTACGCGTCGCTTCCAGTGCCGGAGCCGTAGTTCACCGCGAGCGTCATCCCGCTTGCCGCAAACCCGTTCTGAAGGACGGGGACGCTCGGCATCTGCGCGCCGGCAGCGGCGCCGGGACGCGTGAGGATCAGAAGCCCCATGACGACAACGCAAATGCAGACCGGTCGCCCGGATGCGCTGCGAGTCCGTCGTGCGTGCGCGCTCACCAAGCCTGTCTCCGCGTGTGTCATGAGCCTGCCGGGTGCAAACGGCATGCTTGGCCGCGATTCGACCCGAGCGACGCTGTCGCAACCCGAAGCGGAAGGCATACTCATTTTTTGACAGAGCTCAGCAATACCGTACAAATGGCATTCGCCGCGAACCGAGCGACAACGCCCACCGCGGATCAGGTACAGCCTCCCCGGAGGAACCTCTCCTCCCAGTGTGTCGAGCAACCCCAACGAGCTGGAGCAATCCCGTGCGCTTCCGTCCGCCCGTCCTCACCCGTATGCGCGCCCGTCGTGGCCGGTTGCGCGTCGTCCGGCTCATCCACGGGCTGGGCGTCGTCGCCAACGAGCGCCGCGTCGGTCAACGCCACCGGCCCCCGCTGGTCCGGTAACCATGCAGCGGACCGGATCCTAACCGGCGGAGGCCAGGCGCGCGCGTTCGGCACCGTGCTGCTCGCGGTGGCCGAGAGCGATCCGAACCGAACGAGAGCGCGCTTTACGGTCGATGGCTACCCAGAATCGCTCGCCACCGTGGGCGATCCTGCCCGGGGGGTGTGGCGCAGGCTCGCTTCCCTTGATCGGCCAGGACCTGTTTCCGGAGTTCGAGGTCCCGCCCGATTCGCCCTCCTCCATCACCCCATCGGAGCAGCATCGGCTGGCTGACGAGCCCAGCCGGACATGAGTCGTTAGGCGTTCTCGATTACGGGTGACCGCCGACGACACGAGCCGCCGACGGGCTGCGGGACGTCGCGCCATCAGGCGGCGGCTTCGGATCGCTCCCTTCGTAACCGCCCGTTATCAGCGAGACGGCGCCGATCGTCGCCGCCACGGCGCCAATCGTGATTCCTGCGGCAAGCCATGTCTTTTTCCGCGAGAACTCACGCGTGGAAACCTCACCCACATACGCGCGTGGCAGCCGTACTTCCTCGCCGCTCCAGTGTGATTTGCCCCCTGCGAGCATCTCGACGGATGAGACGTGTACGACCCAGGCACTGTCAGACGGGTCGATTACGCGGCCGTTCACGCGCATCACGCCGGCCCCCATCCTATCGCCGAGCCCAACTCGCCCCTGGTCCGTAATGGTGAGCGAGACGTCGGTCCCCTGTGGCAGCTGCGGCGTGGCCACGCGTTGGTAGGTGTAACAGCCGTTCAAGAAGGGGAACAGCAACGCAGCAACGGCAGCAGCGCATGTTCGGCGCAGCGGACGTCTGAGTGCGCTCGAACCACTGCCTACCGCGAGCAACGGTCCCCCATCGATGGGGACCAGGCGCGCAATGACAATACGATCCTCGTGCATTCGCCCTCCGGAGCTCGGGAACAGTGAAGATGGGCGCGGCCACCCCCAGGCGACTCGGTCCCGGATTTCACAGGCGCTGCATCCGACGTGCCGAGAACCCCGGGGCGCGGCCTCAACAAGGAGGACCGGCCCCTGAGGTTCGGCTTGTTCCCGCACATAGGTTCGGCTACCTACTTGGGATTTCGATCAATGATGTACGTGATGCCGGGCCTCTGGAACACGGCGCCCTGCGGCGCCGCGCTGCCGGCCACTGACCGCGGGAAGGTGAATGCGGAAAAGGCGCTGCCCCCCCTGGTACTGCCGCCAACCGCGTTCAGGTTCGCGGCCGGATCAGCCGCCAGTCCAGGCGGCGCGAGCGAGTCCGCCATGACCGTGGTTTGTCCCGCCGCGGTCACCCGGAGCGCGAGCGGCCCAGGCGTTAGGTTCGAATACGCGGTCGAGGCGAGATACGCGACGTTGGCAAAGAGCGGCGACGCCGGCAGTGGCGTCGTCCCACCAGACGCCGACGCGAACACGTCGACGTTGCCAAGCCCCGTCGCGAGGTTCACCGCGCGCACGGCGACGTTTCCTGTCGCTACCTCGGGGATGTTGTCCGTGAGAACGACCAGCTTGTCGGCCGGAGACTGGCCAGCACGAGCGTAACCAACGTGGATGATCGTGTAGTAGGCGTCGGCCTGCAGCGTCACGGCTTCGTCGATGAGCGGCACCGACGTGATATCGATGTTGGTGCTGGTTGTGAATATCCGCAGTTGGTGCTGCCCAGCGGCGGTGGCCTGATAGGGCGTGAAGCCGCGATAGGTAAGGCCAAATGCGGTTGGCGAGTTCTCGATGATGTCGATGAACCGCCAGTCCATTGCGCTCGTGTCGGGTACAGCATGGAGGAAGCGCGTATAGGCGAGCGGCACCTTGGGCGCGACGGACACTCCGTCGTCCTCGCTGCACGCACCTAACGAGAGCGCGCCCAAGAGCAATAAGGCAATGCGCATTGATTTCATTTCCGGAATCTCCTAGAACCCGTAGGTGCCCTTCACGGCGCTCGACAACCCGCCGCCGCCGAGGTCATAGAACCCGTGTCCGCGAGCGTCCAGCTCCTCGAACGGCACCGGATATTGCGTCGCCGTGTTCACTGCCAGGTCGCCCCAGCCACGCGAGTCGAAGAACCAGGCGCCGAACGTCTGAAACGCCGTCTCCATGCGCTTCTCGTACTTCATCGCTTCGAGAATCGTCCCGCACGCCGTACTGGTAAAGTTCGGTGGCTGAGGAACACGCGGTACACAGCTCGCGCCGCCCGGCACTGGGTCAGTCAGGGTGTTGACCGCTCCCACTAACAGCGGGAGACCGGCGCGCGTGCGGCTGATGTCGATCTTCGCCGCGGCCGCTGCGATGTTGCCGGTGCGGATGTAACCCTCGGCAGCCAGCAGGTCGACCTCCGCCTTCAGGAAATCAGGGAGACTGCCAGTATTGCTGCTCCGGGCGATGTACCGGAAGCGATGAAAGTTGTAGAACGAGGTCCCCCACGGATCGCCCGGTGTGTCCTGCCCGGTACGATTCGCGATGTACGGGAGCGAGGTGTGAGAGCTCGGGATCGTCGAGGCCGTCTGCTGCTGAGCGCGCGTGGTGCCCTGCGGCCAGCGTTTGTCGGGCGACACGATCAGGAAATAGTCACGCTGGAGGAGCGGCTTCGCGAGCCACGCATCGTATCCGCCGGAAACGTCGGCCATACCGAACATCATCGGCGTCATCTGATGCCAGCCGGCATCGACGTGCATCTGGTTCGACTCGAAGCCGATGTTCCATCCCGTGGATCCACCGACCGTGACCAGCACGTCACTTTGGATCCCATTGTTCGCATCGGCGATGACTGCGTTCCAATCGACCTTTTCCCGTTCCCCGAGTGTACGTGCGACGCCTGCTCGGAAACGGGCGCGGTACGACCGCACGAACCGAACAAAGTCGTCGCGCGAAAGCGCCGTGCCGCTCATCCATGCCACCGGCGTCGGGAAACCGCCGGCGCCAGTCGCGGCAGGCCTGCCCGCGATGGTGACCGCTGAATCGAGCATCACGATCGCCGCGTTCATGACCTCGGGGTACGCGCTGAGCTCGGGAACGGAGTCGCCCTGGAGGCTAAAACCCGGCGTGACAACGCCAGCCGAGTCGTACGTCATGGCCAGGAAACCCAGGTTGCAACCCACGACGAAGTAGCCCCACGCGCGGGCGCGCAGGTCTTGCGCCGCCGAGCCAAGGCTCCCGCCATCCTTCAAGAGCGCGTCGAGCGAGGTCAGCGCGTTCGACATCACGCGTGACTGCCGGCCGAGGGAGCTGAACTCGTTGAACACCGACGATGCGGTGCGGTTGTTGAGGATCGGGGCACGGGGCAACGCGCCACGCGGGCCCATGAAGAAATTGTTGAGCTGCGAGTAGCTCTCGAAGCTCATCGTTTCCAATTGGGTGTAGAGCCCATTTCGATGGAGCGAGTTCCGGCACTGCTGATACCCGCTGCCGAGCGTCTGCTCGATCGTGGGCCCGGCGCTGAACACGCGCTCGATGTCCGGGTTATCGGTGTTCTCTACCTCGAGCGGATCGTTGCAGGCGGCCGCCGTCAGCACGAGCGAGGCCGACAGAACTCTGCACAGCATTCTCATCGTCTGTCCTCGTGGGAGTCCCGGCGGCCCCGCGCCATGCGCGGGCCGCCGGAACAACGGGGTTAGAAGCGCGTGGTGACGGTCACCGTGAACGTGCGGATCTGCGGGTACTGGAAGGACGCCACGCCGCCGACTGCGTTGGAGTTGAGGTCGGTATTCGCCGACCCGACTTCGGGATCCCATCCGAGGAAGTCGGTCATCGTGAATAGATTGCGGCCGACTAACGTTAGGCCCCAGTCGCCTACGCCCGCGATCGGGCCGAAGTTGTATCCGAGACTCACCTCGCGGAGCTTGGTGAATGTCGCCTTCTGCGTGGTGACGTTGTTGGAGCCCAGGACGTCGTAGAAGCCACCAACGCCGGACCCATTATCCGGTTGCGGCGCGCGCCAGTAATAACCGATCGGCTTCGCCGTCTCGGGGGTCTTTCCAGCCTGGTCCTCGTAGCGCACGTTGAAGTCGCCTAACGACCAGTGAACTTCCTCGTTGAAGACCCGCCGGCCAAACTCGCCGTCGACGAGGGCGTACAGGCTCCATCGCCTGAACGTGAAGGTCTGGGAGAGCGACGCACGGAAATCGGGCTGCGTGTTCCCGAGCTTCTGCAGCACCGGGTTCCCCGTCGAGTCGCGGATCACGATGGGCATCCCCCAATTCGTGGCGGGAATCGCCCATGGGTTGGTGACCGTGCCGCCGAGGGCCTTGCAGGCGACCTCGCCGGTGACCGCAAGTGGAGCGCCGCCTTTCATGCAACCCGGCTGCACCGCTTGCCACAGGTTGTCCTTGACACCGTCACGCGGCGACCGGCCGCCGGTCCAGACGATGAACCCCTGGTCGTTCTTCTGGTACGCCTTCCCGGCGCCCCCGCAGTCAGCCGCGAACTGCGCCGGAAGTTGCGAGCAATCGTTGATGAAATACTTGCCCCAGATCGTGCCGATGCGCTCATCATTTGCAAAGCGGAAGGTGTTGCTCTCGTTCGTCTGGAAATACGGCGGCACGTCGAGGCCGGTGATGATCGACCGGTTCCGATCATAGGCCGCACGCATCGTCCAGGTGAAGCCGCGGCGCATGATGATCGGCGCGTTGAGCGCCACTTCCCACGTTTTGTTGTCCACCTGCCCGCCGTTTCGCCACTGGCTGGAGAAGCCGGAGGAGACCGACGGTGGAAACTGAATGATCTCGTCTTCCGTGATGGCGCGGGCGTACGTTGCACTCAGCCCGTACTTGCCGTAGAGCTCCGCGTCGATGCCGTACTCGGTCTCAGTGGTGGTTTCGGGCTTGAGGTTCCGGTTGCCGAGCGTCGTGCCTGACACGGTGCCACCGGTCCCGATGGTGAATGTTTCGTATTGCGCGCTGAAGCGCGGGCGTCCGCCAGCCGTGCCGACCGAGACACGCGGCTTGAACAGCGTCAACGCGTTCTGCATCGGCCACCACGGCTCGTCCGACGCGATCCACGCAAACGACCCGCGATAGTAGGGATGCCACCGCTCATCAGCGCCGAACAGGGAGCTGCCTTCCATTCGGTAGATCCCGTCGAGGATGTAACGGTTTTTGTACTCAGCGGACGCACCGCCAAGCACGGCGATCCCGCGAATCGACGACGAGCCCGAGCTCGGGCTGGTCAACACCGTCACGTTATCGAGCGAGTTCAACCCCGGCACGGCAAGCGTATTTCCACCGACCGGATTGTTGGTGGTTCCGTTGAACTCCGCATCCTGCTGGTCGTAGCCATACCGGACGTTGTAGCGCATGGCGAGGTCGCGCATTCCAAACGCGTTGGTTTGCCGCGCCGTTCCGTTGATGCCCAGGTTGTATGACTGGTCCCCCGTATTCGTCTGCCCCAACGAGCCGAGGTTGTTGTTGTTCTGTCCGACAGCCGTGACACGGAAGCCGCGATCGGTCAGCGTATAGCCACTCGTTCGCCGCCTGTCATACGCGGCAATGGCATCGAACTCGAGCCAGGAAAGCGGCGACCACCGCGTCGTGAACGAGCCGAGGAACCGATCCTGGTCGTTTTTGCCCTCAAGGTTCTCGTTGTCGTAGAGAGGGTTTTCGTTCTGCTGGCCCTGGTTCAGCGGATTGGAGCGGATGAAGAGACGGCCTTGCGAATCACGCCGCATGAGGTCGACCCCCGCCGGAACACGCGTTAGGCGGAACCACTCGCCGTCGCGGTATTGGGTGCCCCGCGTGTAGGCCGTCCCCAATTGCATCGTCCATTCGTCGCCGACCGCCTGGTCGACGTTCGCACGGACCGAGTTGCGCCGATACCCATCGAGGAACTTGATCGCCCCCTGGTGCGAGAGGTTCGACACACTGCCGAAAATAGCAGTGCCTCCGAGCCGACCAATGACGTCGATGTTGGTGTTCGCGTACGGGTTGTTCGTCACCGTCGTGGCCATCGGGTTGTAGCGCTTCGGCCACGGATTCACCTGAAACAGGCCTCGCAGTTCTGGCTTGGTGAGCGCGAGCCCGATGCCCGCATCGCGCTCGAAGTTGTACGGCGAGAGCGCAAATGCCCCCGCCACATCGTTGATCCGGCGAGCCTCTTCCTCAAAGTCGACCGTGCGCGAGCACGCCGGCAGTCCGGTCTGCTTGATGCAAAATCGCGTGTTGGTCTCATCCATCATGAGCATGTGGCGCTGCGCGTACGGGTACTCCGACTGGACGTCGTTCAACCCATACTCGGCGCGGACGTTGAATTTCACGCCTTGCGGTCCGCCCTTCCCGGTCTTCGTCGTGATCTGAATGACGCCGGCCGCGGCGCGGGCGCCGTAGACCGACGAGGCGGCAGCACCCTTGACGATTTCGATGCTTTCGATGTCCTGCGGGTTGATGTCCTGCGCGCTGCCGTTGAGAATGATGCCGTCGACGATCATCAGCGGGCCCTGCGACCGGCCTGAGGCGTTGATCGACTTTACGCCGCGCATCAGTACCGCCGGCGCCGTTCCCGGACGCCCGCTCGGCATGGTGATCTGCGCTCCAGGCACTTTCCCTTGAAGCGAGGTCAGCGCGTTTGATCCGGGGACCGGCATGTCTGTCGCATCCACGCTCGTCACCGAGAAAGCCAGCTTCTTCTTCTCGGTTGCACCCGTTACGCCAGTGACCACGACTTCCGAGAGGCGGTTGACGTCGGGTTTGAGAGCGAAGTTTTCAGTGATCTCCCCCGGCCGCAGCGTGATCTGTCGGGCCTGAGGTGAATGCCCAATGGCCCGCGCGCGTAGCATCACCACCTGGACACGAACGCGTTCGGCAGGGAGTGTGATACGGTAAACCCCTTGCTCGTTCGTGGCCGTCGACACGTTCATCTCGGTGATGAACACGTTCGCTGCCAGGAGCACCTGCCCCTGCTCACTCACAAGTCGGCCCGTGATGACCATGCCTTGCGCGAGCGCGCTGCCCGACGACAGCGCAAGCGAGGCGACGATCGCGAACGATTGCAGGCTACCCCGTGGACACAGGACTGTTCTCATCGGTCCCCTCACTTGCGAAAAGTGTCCATGCTACTGATCGAACCGCCGCCGTCAGCGCACATTCCAGGTAGGCTGTCGACGGAACTGCGAACGACGCGTCGTCGCGCCGAGAAACACGATGTGGTGGGGCCAGCGCGCACGGACGTCGGGACCCCGCGCGCCAAACGCAGCGGGGACCTGACGGACGAGCACTGACGCACCGACGGCCCGTCACATGTCCATGTGTTCAACCGTCCGACCACGTGACCAAGCGCTATTTTACCGGGGTGCACCGAGGGCGCAAGCATCTCCTTGCAAATCACCCTGAATTCTTCCGCATGCTCGCACGAACCGATCGGTGAGAAACCACAAACGTGAGAAGGGCGCCACGCAAAACGTGGCGCCCTTCTCACGACCGGTCGAAGCGACTGATCAGAACGACTGGTCTACATTGGTCACGATCAAGCCGCCGACGCACGCTCCGTTACGACGCGCACGGCGTTGTCAACTACCTGAAGGAAGCCACCCTCGACGCGGAACCGTCCACCGCTTCCGTCGGGGCCGAGGCGCAACGTCCCCTTCCCGAGCAGGGTCATCATCGGTGCGTGCCCGGGAAGAATACCAACCTCGCCGTCGAACGCCGGCGCGACGAGCGACTCGACGCTCCCCTCGAAGAGTGTCTTCTCGGGCGAAATGACGGAGACCTGTAGTGGCATCGAAGTCCTCTGGATCAGCTCTGCGCGAGGCGCTCGGCGTTTCTGGCGATGTCGTCCGCGCCGCCGCACATGAAGAACGCCTGCTCGGGATACTGATCGAACTCGCCCTGCGTGAGCCGCTCGAACGACGAGACAGTCTCCTCGAGCTTGACGTACTTCCCTTCCATGCCGGTGAACTGCTGCGCGACCGCGAACGGCTGCGACATGAACCGCTGGATACGGCGCGCCCGACCCACCACGCGCTTGTCGTCTTCCGACAGCTCGTCCATGCCCAGGATCGCGATGATGTCCTGCAGCTCCTTGTAGCGCTGCAGAATGCGCTGCACTTCCGTCGCCACCTTGTAATGGCGCTCCCCGATGAACTGCGCGTCGAGAATTCGCGACGACGACGCAAGCGGGTCGACGGCGGGGTAGATCCCGAGCTCCGTGATGCCGCGCGAGAGCACGACCGTGGCGTCCAGGTGCGCGAACGCGGTGGCCGGCGCCGGGTCGGTGAGGTCGTCGGCGGGGACGTAGATCGCCTGGACCGACGTGATCGAGCCGTTGCGCGTCGATGTAATGCGCTCCTGGAGGTCGCCCATCTCCGTCGCCAGCGTCGGCTGGTAGCCGACGGCACTCGGCATGCGGCCGAGAAGCGCGGACACCTCGGAGCCAGCCTGCGTGAAGCGGAAGATGTTGTCGATGAACACCAGCACGTCCGCGTTCTCGCGATCGCGGAAGTACTCGGCAACTGTCAGGCCCGATAGGCCGACGCGCAGGCGCGCACCCGGCGGCTCGTTCATCTGGCCGTAGATGAGCGCGACCTGCGGGAGAATGCCCGCTTCCTTGAACTCCAGATAGAGGTCGTTGCCTTCGCGCGTGCGCTCGCCCACACCGCAGAACACCGAGCGACCACCGTGGCCCTTCGCCACGTTGTTGATCAGCTCCTGGATGACGACGGTCTTGCCGACACCGGCGCCGCCGAACAGGCCGATCTTGCCACCGCGCACGAATGGCGCGATGAGATCGACGACCTTGATGCCCGTCTCGAAGATCTCGGTCTTCGGCTCGAGGTCCACGAAGTCGGGACGCTTGCGGTGAATCGGCCACCGCTCGGCGCTCGCAGGGATCGGAGCGCCGTCGTCGACCGGTTCGCCGAGGACGTTGAGGATGCGGCCTAACGCGGCGGTGCCGACAGGCACCGAGATCGGTGCGCCGGTGTCGATGACCTCCATGCCGCGAACGACGGAGTCGGTGGTGGACATGGCAACCGCGCGCGCCTGGTTGCGGCCGATGTGCTGCTGCACCTCGACGACGACCTTGTGCTCGCCGTCGTCGTCACGGACGGTGAGCTCGAGCGCGTTGTAGAGCTCAGGCAGACGCTCGGCGTCGAACTCGACGTCGAGCACGGGGCCGATGACCTGAACCACTCGGCCGACGTTTCGGGTAGGTGCTGCAGTTGCCATGGTATGGTCTCTATCTGAAGAGAGTCTCTGTCATCCCGCTGAGCGACAGCGACGAGGGATCTTCTGGATGTGCATCGTGGCCCGCCGGCCACCGGTTTCGTGGATGAGATCCCTCGTCGCAGCGCAGCTGCTCCTCGGGATGACATGCAGCTATTCCAGCGCCGCAGCTCCGCCGACGATCTCCGAAATTTCCTGCGTGATGTTCGCCTGGCGCGCGCGATTGTAGTTGCGCCGAAGCACGTTCAGTATGTCCGTCGCGTTGTCCGTCGCATTCTTCATGGCCGTGCGCTGCGCACCCTGGAACCCAGCCTCGTTCTCCACGAGCGCACGATAGACGGTATTGCGCACGTACGCCGGCAGGAGCTCCGTGAGGATTGCCTCGGCCGATGGAAACAGCAGGTAGTCGGGCGCTGGGCCCTTCCGCTCGGGTGGGGTCACGGGGAGGATCTGTTCGGTGTGCGGCGGCGTCGACAGAGCAGACCGGAACTTCGCCGACACCACGTAGACCGCGTCGAGGGCGCCTGACGCGAACCGATCCATCAGTCCATCGACGAGCCCGGACGCATCGTCCACCGTCGGCCGATCACCGATGTCGGTGCGCGAGCTGTCGACCTTGCGCCCCACGTATCGGAAATAGCCGAGGCCTTTGCGTCCGACGACGTGCAGCTCGACCTCGACGTTCTCAGCACCGAGGCGCGCGATCAGGTTGCGCGCTTCCTTGATGATGTTCGAGTTGAAGCCGCCGGCGAGCCCGCGGTTCGCCGTCAGCACGATCACCGCGGCGCGACGAACCGTCGCCGGTTGTCGCAGCAGCGGGAATCGCTCCGCCAGGTCGGCCGAGTAGAGGCTCGAGATCACGTCGGACAACACGGTCGCGAACGGCCGCGCGGCCATCACGCGCTCCTGCGCACGCTTCATCTTCGACGTCGCGACCATTTCCATGGTGCGCGTGATCTTTCGCGTGTTCTCGACCGACTTGATGCGGCCTTTCAGTTCGCGGCCTTTCGCCATGCGAGTGTCTCGTTAGGTGCGGCGGGGCGGCCGTTACTTCGCGAACGTCTGCTTGAACGCGTCGACCGCCTTCTTGAGCTCGGCCTCGGTGTCCTTCGACAGCACCTTCTCCGTGCGCAGATTCTCGGTGATCTGCGGGAACCTGGCGGTGACGAACTCGTGGAACTGCCGTTCCCACTCGCGGACGCGATTCACCGGCACGTCGTCGAGATGCCCGTTCGTGACCGTGTAGATGCTCAGCACCTGCTGTTCCACCGGCATTGGCGCGTACTGCGGCTGCTTGAGGATCTCCACCGTGCGCGCGCCACGGTCGAGCTGCCGCTTCGTCGCCGCGTCGAGGTCCGATGCGAACGCCGAGAACGCTTCGAGCTCACGGAACTGCGCGAGGTCGAGACGCAACCGACCGGCCACCGAACGCATCGCTTTCACCTGCGCGGAGCCACCGACACGCGACACCGAGATGCCGACGTTGATCGCGGGCCTAACGCCGGCAAAGAACAGGTCGGACTCGAGGAAGATCTGCCCGTCGGTGATCGAGATGACGTTCGTCGGGATGTAGGCCGACACGTCTCCGGCCTGCGTCTCGATGATCGGCAGCGCCGTCAGCGAGCCGCCGGGCTTGAAGATCGTCTTGTTGTCGACGATGCCCGAATCTTCGCGCAGCTTTGCCGCGCGCTCGAGCAAACGCGAATGGAGATAGAAGACGTCACCCGGGTACGCCTCGCGACCCGGCGGACGACGCAGCACGAGCGAGAGCTGACGGTATGCCGCCGCCTGCTTCGACAGGTCATCGTACACGCACAGCGTCGGCTTGCCCTCGTGATACATGAAGTACTCGGCCATCGCACAACCCGAGTACGGCGCGATGTACTGCATCGGCGCGGGGTCGGACGCCGACGCGACGACAACAATGCTGTATTCCATCGCGCCGGTCTGTTTGAGGCGCTCCACCACGGACGCGACGGTCGACGCCTTCTGGCCGATGGCGACATACACGCAGATGACGCCCTGCCCCTTCTGGTTGATGATCGTGTCGACCGCGACCGCCGTCTTACCGATCGCGCGGTCGCCGATGATGAGCTCGCGCTGACCACGGCCAATCGGGATCATCGAATCGATGGCCTTGATACCGGTCTGCAGCGGCTCCTTCACCGGCTGACGGACGATGATGCCAGGCGCAGGAGATTCGACCTTGCGCGTCATCGTCGTGCCAATGGGCCCGAGGCCGTCGATCGGATTGCCGAGCGCGTCGACGACACGGCCGATCATGGCCGGCCCGACCGGCACGTCGAGGACGCGCTCGGTGCGCCGAACCTGATCGCCTTCCTTCAGCTGGAGATAGTCACCGAGGATGATGGCACCGATGTTGTCTTCCTCGAGGTTGAGCGCGAGGGCGACGACCTGGTTGCCGGTCTCGGACGACTGGATCTCGAGCATCTCGCCCGACATCGCTTTTTGCAGCCCATAGATGCGAGCAATGCCGTCCTTTACCTCGAGGACCGTACCGACTTCCTCGACATCGAGCTCGTGGAGGTCAGCGGCTTCGATCTCACGGAGCAGGATGTCCTTGATCTCGCCGGGACGCAGCGTTGTTTCGGATGCCATGGAAAATGAAGAAAGGAGGGTCGGGCGGTGCTTCGGTGGCGCTTGTGAAATTTATCACAAGCAGGTAACGCCGGCAAGGCGCGCGTGGGTCACTATCGTTCGGCTGCGGGCTGAGCCCGCGTACGAATGCTCTTTGGCGCGCACGATGGATGACGCTCCAGCGGAACGCTACCTGTATCTTGGCCCCATGACTGGCACGGCACGGGACACCAAGGTGTGGCAGGAAGCGATAGGGCTCGCGGGCGATGTCATCCGCGTGGTCCGGCGGGCAACTCGCCGCGAGACCAAGGCGTTCACAGACGCACTCATGCTTTCCGCTACTGCGGTGGCGAGCGCAATCGCCGAAGCGCCGACCCGCCCGACGCCGGCGGAGGAGCGCGAGTGCTACGCCCGAGCTCGACGCTCACTCGTGACGGTGGAGACCCAACTCGCCATCGCGCGCGTGAGCGGGATCATTCCAGCGTCGACACACGCGCACCTGGGGTCCCGTGTGGCGGCACTCTCGCAGCGAGTCTCGAACGCCTTAAACCACGTCGAGCGACACCCTGTGGCGGTGGCGGAGCGATCGCCGACGACGTCGTTGCCCATGCTCGCGGACGTCCCGTGAGACTGGCCGCCAAGTCGGGCCGTCGCGGCGGGCGCTGAACGCTCGGATGGCCGCGGAACGGTCCCGGGACGTCTGTCATTCCGAGCGGAGGCCGCAGGCCGGAGCCGAGGAATCGCCGGCCCTCGTCATTCCGAGCGGAGGCCGCAGGCCGGAGGCGAGGAATCGCCATCGTCCCGACAGTGTCGCCGCTCTACCGGGATGACTGCGATTCCTCGCCTCCGCGCCTTCGGCGCTCCGCTCGGAATGACAGTCGCCGTTTCCCCGCTACCCGCTACCGTTCCCCGTCTCCCGTCTCCCGTCTCCGCACCCACGCCCCCCGCGTGATCCGCGTTAGGTCTCGACCGCGTACATCGGCCCGCACCGACCGATGCGCGACACGCGGCAGGCCAGTAACATCGGACGGTCGCACCACCCGTTAGCTCCGGCTACGAAATCGTCCCTGCGCGAAACGCTCCACCAGGTCCACCGCGCGGAGGCGCGACAGCGAGGCCGGTCTCGTGCCTACGACACGCTGTGCGGTGCTTGACAGGTGCGACGACGAGGCGAAGCCCAGGATGCGCGCGACATCCCCGATGTCGTACCCGGGGTTCTTCGCAAGCTCCGCGGCGGAGATCAAGCGCACGAGATCGATCACGCGCTTGAGGTTCGGAGCGCCGGCAGCGGCGAACGTGCGGCTCAGGTGCTCGCGCGTGACACCGATCGCGGCAGCGAGTGCATCGGTGCGGAGCGTCCGGCCCGCGTGCGCGACGACATGGCGCCACGCCGCGTGCTGCATGGGCTGCGTGATACCCAGGGACGGTGGGGGCTCCTGCAGCGCATCGAAGAAGCGTGCGGAGAACGTCGTCGGCAGCACGAGATCGCGCAGCGCGTCGTCGTCCACGCCATCCACCACGACGTCCGCGAACTCGAGGGCCACGCATCGCGCAACGGCCGGGCCGTCCGTCCCGCGCATCGGTGTGATCGCGAAGAACGGGATGCTCGGGAACTCGCGTGCGAGCTCCGCAGCTCGCCACGCCTCGTCCGCGGCAGCGCCGACGTCGACGAGCGCCGCGTCGACCAGCGTCGAATGAAATGCCGCACCGAACTCGGTGGCACTGCGTCCGAGGATGAGTCGAGCGCGGCGGCGCGGGAACGCGGCGCGGGCGGCGGTCCGGACGCGTTCACGCGTTGCGAAGACGACGATGCATGGTGGCGCCACGGCCACCGGAGCGCGTACGGCCACCGGTTGTCAGCTCGCGGTCGATTCGGACGTGATGAGCTCGTGCGCGCGACGCAGGACGTCGCGGGCGTTCGCATACGAGACGAGCTGCGCCGCTTCCTCGTACGCCTCCCACCGGCATGCCGTGATCCCCTCCGAGCGCTGCGGCGACGTATCCGCCAGCTCGGTGACCATCAGATAGAAGTGACAGACCTTGTGAATGAGGCGACCGCGAAACCGGAAATACCAATCGATGGTGTCGATGCTCGTGCGCACCGTCAGCCGCTCGATGCCCGTTTCCTCACTCACTTCCCGCAGCGCCGCCGCCTCGGGCTGCTCGCCCCGCTCGACGTGGCCCTTCGGAAAGCCCCAGTTGTCGTAGCTGTCGCGGATGATGAGAAAGAGCGGGCGCGCCCCACCATCGGCCTCGGCGCCCATGCGCACGACGACGCCGCCAGCGGACGTCTCGAGCCTCGCCCGCGGCCGCGACACGTTAGGCGGCCTGCGGGTCGTCGAGGTCGGCGCGGCCTTCGATGAACTGCCGCACCACCGGATCCGTCGTGTGCTGCACTTCGTCCACGGTCCCCACTTGACGCACGCGACCGTCGAAGAGCATTGCGATGCGTGTGCCAACGCGGTACGCGCTCCGCATGTCGTGCGTGATGACGATGCTCGTGACGCCCAGCCGGTCACGCATGCGAATCATGAGCTCGTCGATCACGGCGCTGGTGACCGGGTCGAGCCCCGTGGTGGGCTCATCGTACAGGAGATACTTCGGGCGCAGCGCGATCGCGCGGGCGATGCCGACACGCTTCCGCATCCCGCCCGAGAGCTCGGCGGGAAACCGCGGCGCAACGTTAGGCAGGTCGACGAGGTCGAGCGCCTCGTTGACGCGTTCCTCGATCTGCCGCTCGTCGAGCGTGCCCTGTTTACGGAGTCCCATCGCGACGTTTTCGCCGATGGTCAGCGAGTCGAACAGCGCCGCGAACTGAAATACGTAGCCGATGCGGGCGCGGAGATCGTACAGCTCACGCCGCCTGAGCCTGGGCACCTCGAGCCCATCCACGATCACGGTGCCGCGGTCCGGCTCCAGGAGCCCGACGATGTGCTTGATCGCGACCGACTTGCCGGTACCCGAATAGCCGATGATGACCATCGTCTCACCCTCGACGACATCGAGCGTGAAACCGGAAAGCACACGTTTAGCGCCGAACGATTTGTGGACGTCGATGAGTTGGATCATTACGCGGTCAACCGGTAACCAGCAGCGATCACCAAACAACGGCACCGCCGAGCCGTCGGCCAACGCCTGGGCTCCGCGGCTCACATATCTTACGGCGCGCTGGAAGGACGCGCACCTACCTCGGAATGACGAACGGGGAGGCCAGGTGGCCTCCCCGTTCGTCGTACCCCGAATAGTGAATCTGCAAGGAGCTGGTGCGCCCGGAGGGACTCGAACCCCCAACCTTCTGATCCGAAGTCAGACGCTCTATCCGATTGAGCTACGGGCGCGAAGAAACGGTCGAACGCTGTCGCCGATCAGCAAGTGCCGTTACGACTACGAACTAGCTCCCAAGTATTACGCCGCGAAGCTGCCCAGCGCGCGGCCCACATCGCCCTCGCGCAAACGCTTCAGGGCGCGATCACGCAGCTGGCGTACGCGCTCACGCGTGACGCCAAGCATCGATCCGATCTCCTCGAGCGTGTGTTCGCGACCACCCTCGAGTCCGAAGTACAGGCGAAGCACCTTCGCATCGCGCGGCGGGAGTGTCCCGAGCGCGACCTCGATCTCGTCGGTCAGGAAGCGGTTCATCGCTTCCTCTTCCGTGTCCGGCATCTCGTCGGCGACGAATCGCTCGATGAGTGACCGATCGCCTTCCGGATCCATCGGCGCGTCGAGACGGACGTCACCCGTGTTCAGCGCGGCAAGCGACTGCACGACGTCGACGGACAGCCCGGTGAGCTGCGAGAGCTCTTCGGGGGTTGGCTCGCGACGCAACTTCTGCCGCAGGATTTCGGACGCCTTGATGATGCGCGAGAGATCCGCGGTGCGATTGAGCGGAACGCGGACCGTTCGTCCCTGCCGCGCGAGCGACGAGAGAATGGCCTGACGTATCCACCAGACGGCGTAGGAGATGAACTTCACGCCCTGATCGGGATCGAACTTTCGTGCTGCGGTCAGCAGCCCGACGTTTCCTTCGCCGATCAGATCGATGAGGGGGAGACCGCGGTTCTGGTACTTCTTCGCGACCGAGATCACGAAACGCAGATTGCGCTTCACGAGCTCCTGCAGCGCGTCCTGATCGCCCGCGCGGATCTTGCGCGCGAGGTCGAGCTCCTGCGTGCCCTTGAGGAGCGGGTAGGTGCTGACTTCGTACAGGTATTGATCGAGGATGTCCCGCTCGGGCTCGCTCGGAGCGATACCCGCGGGCACGACGCGACGGCGGCGGCGCTTAACTTCGGTCATGTGTACGTGGTCCTCGAGCGATCAGCGAAAGTGGTCGCATATGTCGGATCCGGCGCGTGAAGCGTAGGTGCTCTTCACAGGCACACGCGTCGCGCTCAGCGCGCGCGACGCGTGTGTTTTCGCTCGGTTTCATGAGTGGAAAAGGTGCTGCAAAATACTGGCCCGTCGAAGTTTCGCCAGTGCGGTTTTCTTGACTTTCGCATTACCCCTAGGTACAATTTTCGGTTCCTGACGCCCGGGGGCGTAGCTCAGTTGGGAGAGCGCTTGAATGGCATTCAAGAGGTCAGGGGTTCGATTCCCCTCGCCTCCATCTCCGATGAGAAGTTCTCGGTCGGAGTCGGAACCACCGGGTACACGGCAGCGTGATCGAGCGCTGGCAGTCGCGGGAATAGCTCAGTTGGTAGAGCACAACCTTGCCAAGGTTGGGGTCGCGGGTTCGAGTCCCGTTTCCCGCTCTGATCACACCTCTGTAACCCCTCAAAAATTATCTCTGTCACGGCCGGGCGGTTAGCTCAGTTGGTTAGAGCGCCACGTTGACATCGTGGAGGTCACAAGTTCGAGTCTTGTACCGCCCATCGCCCCGCGGATGATCCGCGGGGCGCTTTTTGTTTCTGTGATCCTCACGCGATTCCGCCCTCCGATCGGGTCACCCGTAACGCAACTGCGTTCAACGCGACTGCGAGAGACGATGCGCCGGCAACTCTGACCGAAGATGCAACTGACCTCAACCCTGATTTGGGCCTGATGATTGCCTTTCGTCGCAGGGGCAGATTCCCTTGCAACGAGCTGACGAGGAATGGACCACCGAAACCCAGCACCTTCGTCAACCGAACAGACTCGCACGACCCAGGCTCGAGCGGTCGGCTCTGGAAGCGCGCCGGCTCGCGCTCGCGACGCGAAGACCAGCACGGTGGCCCACGCGGGCTGGTCGGGAAAACCGCCAATGCTGTGGCGACTGCCGCTCGTCGCCTTTCTGGCCACGGGCCTGGTCTGCCTCAACTATCTCGATGGTCGCTTGAGCAGCGACTTCCGCAAGAGCGCCGCCGACCTCGCCATTCAAACTGACGCGCAAATCGAGACCGCGGTCGCAACGAGCGCGTCGGCCATGCACGAGCTGCGATTGCTCATGGCCGACGCGCCGTCTCTCGCAGAGCAGCGCGCGAGGTTCGCGACCTTCGCCAGGGCGTTCGCGGAGTCCCGCCCTGAAGTCATGCGCGTCTACCGGCTCGACCCCCGCGGTGTGGTCCGCGGCTTCGTCCCAGCCGACACAACCGCCGGCGACCTAACGAGCGAGAACCACTTTCTCGTCGCCGAGACGGCGGATGCGCTCACGCGGGCGCGCGATACCGGCGGACCGGCCACGACCGGCGTCATCGTCCTCCGCAACGACACACTCGGCTTTCTCATCTACGATCCGATCATCGTGCAGGGCCGGCTCGACGGGTATGTCGGCACGGCGGTCGCGTACAGCCCGCTGCTCCGCTCGGTTCTCCCGCCGCGGCTGCACGAGCGATTCGGGTATCGAATCGCGGACAGTGCCGGGCGCGTCCTTGCCGTGTCCCGAACCTATCCAACACGCGTCGCCTCCTTCGCCACGCAGCCGATAACGCTGCCCGGTGGCCGGCACTGGCGGCTGGACGTACCCGTCGGGGTGTTCCAGCCGCGTGCCGCGCGTGTCACGATGTGGATCGTGGGCATCGTGCTGCTGTTCGTGGTGTTCCTGCTCGTCCTTCGGGAAGACGCACGTGCGGAGCGCATCGCGATGCACTCCTTCAACCTCGAGCTTCTCTCCCGCGATCTGCTCGATGCCAACGTGCGGCTCGAGGAGCGCGCGCAGCAGGTGAACGAGGCGAACATGGCCAAGAGCCGGTTTCTCGCCAACGTCTCGCACGAGCTGCGGACGCCGCTCAACGCGATCGTCGGGTATAACGCGCTCGCGCTTTCGGGGCTGTACGGGGAGGTGACGCCGGAGTTGCGCGGAGCCCACGACCGCATTCGTGCCGCCGCGGACCACCTGCTTCGGGTGGTGAACGACGTGCTCGACCTGTCGAAGATCGAAGTGGGCCGAATGGAGGTCGATGTACGTGTGGTTGCGCTCGAGCCGCTGCTGGAGGGTGTCGTCTCCGTCGTCGAGCCGATCGCCGAAGCGAAGGACGTGCGCATCGATCTCGTCGTCGCTCGCGCGCTTCCCCCCGTCATCACGGACGCTCGTCACGTACGGCAGATCCTGCTCAGCCTCGCGACGAACGCGATCAAGTTCACGGAGCGCGGGTCGGTGACGATCGTGGCGAAGTACGATGACGCTGCGACGTCGAGGTCGGTGTTGATCGCCGTGGAGGACACGGGCATCGGGATCGCCGCGCGCGACCTCGATCGGATCTTCGACGAGTTCGAGCAGGTTCGACCGAGCGGACGCGGCGATTCGATTGCGCGCGGTACCGGACTCGGCCTTGCGGTGTCACGGAAGCTTGCGCACCTCCTCGGTGGGGATGTGCGCGTCGAGAGCCAACTCGGAACAGGGTCGCGCTTCACGTTGACGCTACCGCTGGAGCCTCCACCGAATGGTCGCAACAAGGCCAACGGCGGCGCGGTGGGCTCATCCACGGGAAGCCCATCTAATGATGCCGAACGCGGGTCGGACACCACCAAACCTCCCGCGGCGACGGGCGCCGATGCATGGGTTGGAGCGGCCCGCCG
>Ga0268265_10000140_pt1 | contig 91626 bp, 73 predicted proteins | sample KBSSwiS52_FD_190355 | JGI IMG/M metagenome (GOLD analysis project Ga0268265, IMG submission 190355) | Switchgrass rhizosphere microbial communities from Kellogg Biological Station, Michigan, USA - KBS Switchgrass S5-2 (SPAdes) (version 2) | ecosystem: Host-associated > Plants > Roots >... | reverse complement strand
TACCCGGGCTGCCCTTCTCTTTGGTTACTTTCTCTTGGGCAAGCAAGAGAAAGTGACCCGCTCGCAGGATGCGAGTGGAAAACACAGGGACGTGAGTCGGTTATTGCGTAGCGCCGAAGACACAAGCAACAACAAATGGATCCCGGCTTTCGCCGGGATGACGGATGGTGTGGACCGTCAGCGCGTCAACCACCCCTGCGCCCGCGCAGTACACAGCGCATACGGAAAAATCCAAAACAGCGCAAAAGCAGAAAAAAACGCATACCCGATGCCGTAGATGAAATCCCAGTGGCGCTCGCCGCGCAGGTAATAAAGCATGTTGAACGCGGAGGCGAGGAGGAGCGCACAGCAGAAGCGGAGCAGTACTTCTGGGTGTGCGGCGGCCATCGCGACGACGAGGACGAGCGATGCCCACGCGACGGGATAGCGTGAGTTGGTGATGATGGCTTCGACGAGCGCGATCGCGCGCGCCTTGCCAGGACGCTTCCATACGATCGAGCGGAGGAAGCGCAGCTCTTCGCGCACGTAGCTTCGATCCCAGCGCAGGAACATCTTGCAGAGGCGCCGGTACGTGGTCGGCACCAAAGTGTGCACGACGGCGGCGCGTTGATAGACGCAGTCGAAGCCTTGTCCGAGGATGTCGTTGGTGAGTGCGCGGTCTTCGCCGAACGTGCAGGCGCGGCCGAGGAAGCGCTGGCCGATCCAGTCGTCGAGCACGACGCGCACGACGCTCGTGCGATAGCCGGCGAGCGCGCCGGGGCAGCAGTAGACCGTGCCGTACGTGCTCTGCACCGCGCGCAGGAAATCGAACGACAAGGCGAAGCGCACTTTCAGCATGCGCGGAATCAATCCGTCGCCGCGATTGAAGACGCTGACTTTACCGGCGACGGCGCCGACGCGCGGATTCTCGAATGCGCCGGCCATCGCGAGCAGCGTGTCGGGCTCGATCACGCTGTCGGAGTCGATCGTGATCATCACCTCGCCGCGCCCGCGTCGGAAGCCGGCTTCGAGTGCGGCGCGCTTGCCGCGGTTGCGCGGGAAGCGCAGCGCGGTCACGACGTCGGGAAACAGTCGCGCGACGCGCTCGATGTGCTGCCATGTGTCGTCCACGCTGCCGTCGTCGACGACGAAGATTTCGAGGCGATCGCGCGGATAGCGCGCGGCGACGACGGACTCGATCGAGCGCGCGACCATCTCGCCTTCGTTGTACGCGGGAATGATCACGGTCATCGCCGGCGCATCGGCCATCGTCGAGAGCGGCGGCGTTCTGTAGCGGAACCAGAGCAAGGTGCGGAACAGCAGCATCAGCATGCCCATGCCGGCCCACAGGATCGCGGGGCTGACGACGAAGCGTCCCCATTGATGATGGCGCGCGGCGCTCACGACGCCGTGGAAAATGTCGAAGCGCCAGCTGAGATAAAGGACCAGCGCGAATCCGAGCAGGATGAAAGCGCGGTAGAACTCGTCGCCGGGCAGATCGCGATAATCGTGGATTCTTGCGGGTTTGGCGGCCGCGATATCGGTCGTCATCTGTAACGGTTTCCTCGGAGCGACGGGCATCTTGTCGATGCGCCTTTCAACCTCGCATGAATGAAATCAGGATTCGTTAACATTCGTAAGCGTGGCGAAAGGTTGATCGTCCATCGTGTGCGGATCGAGATCTGCTTTTCGTAGCCTGATGTCCACGACGATGGTTCTGCCCGGCGAGCGTGCGCGCCGGTTCGACGTTGCCGGTCTGTTTGCGATCGTACTGCCGCTGGTTGCATTGCGTGTCTATTGTGCCTCCACGCTCGCCGCGAATTCGGACGAAACACAACATTTACATGTGGTGTGGGCGTGGACGCGAGGACTCGTGCCGTATCGCGACGTGTTCGACAATCACGCGCCGCTGTTCGATCTTGTCTTCGCGCCATTGCTCGCGGTGCTCGGCGAGCGCGCGGACGTCGTTGCGGTGATGCGGCTCGCGATGATTCCTCTTTATTTCGCGGCGCTGTGGCTCACTTGGTATATCGGCAGGACGCTCTGGTCCGAGCGTACCGGTTTTCTCGCGGCGGCCATCGCGGCGACGGCTCCGATCTTCTTCGTGGTGTCGGTGCAATTTCGTCCCGACGATCTCTGGATGTTGTTGTGGCTCGCGGCGGCAGCCGTCGCGGTTTCCAAGCTGCGATACAAGACGGCATGGGCAGGAGCGCTCGTCGGCGCCGCGTTCGCGGTTTCGCTGAAGAGCATGCTGCTGCTCGCGGCAGCGGCGCTTGCATGGCTGGCGCTCGCGGCGATCGATCGTCGCGGCACGGCGTTCGCGATCTCGAAGCGTCGGCTGATCGTCGTCGCGCTCGCGGCGGCGATCGTGCCCGGCGCGTTCGCCGTGGGGTTTGCGAGTGTCGGCGCGTGGCACGCGTTGGTGTATTGCCTCTTCGTCCACAACGTCGTGCCCGGTCTTGGACATTGGGACGGCAGCGCGCTTCGTCTTCTGTTTCCGCTGTTCGGCGGTCCGCTGGCGATCGCATGGACGGCGTGGACGAAACCGCGAGTCACGGACGAGCGCTGGAGAATGCGATCGCAGTTGCTTCTTTCGTCGGTGTTCTATCTGTTGCTGCTCTACGGGTGCTGGCCGCTGGTCACGCATCAGGATCTTTTGCCCGTGATTCCTCTGCTCGCGATCGGCGTCGCCGCTGCGCTTGCGCCGGACGATGGGCATCGACGAGGGTGGACGCGAATTCTCTTGACCGTTGCCGTCGTCGTCGCGAATGCGTTGACACTCGTGACCTTGACGCTGCCGCGTCACAACGAGCTTCGCGATCAGGAGAACGAGCTCGCGCGCGTGCTCCAGCTGACGCGCGCCGGCGACACCGTGATGGACGCGAAGGGCGCGAGCGTGTTTCGCGAGCGTGCGTCGTATTGGGTGCTCGAAGACATCACCGAAGAGCGCATGCGCGACGGCTCGATCGCAGACGACATCTCCGATCGTCTTGCCGCGACAGGAACACCGCTCGTGATCGAGGATCGCCTGCCATCGCGCGACGCCGCGTTTGTCGCCGAGAATTATGTTTCGGCGGGAGGGCTCATCCGTGTCGCCGGGAAGTCGCTCGGCATGGGCAAAGCAGGGCAGCCGCTCGCGTTCGACATCGGCGTGCCCGCGCAATACCGGATGATCGGCCCGGCGCAGCGCCTGGCGGGGCAGCTGGACGGAACACCGCTGGAAGGGCCGCGCCGGCTGGGCGCGGGGCGCCATATTTTCGTTCCGGCAGCCGACAGCGAACTTGCGCTAGTCTGGGCTCCCGCGCTGGAGCGGGGCCTCGACCCGCGTGGTTTTTTCGCCGTCCGATGACTCGAAAACTGACATTCAGCGCCACCGACCGGCTGCTTGTCGTCGCGCCGCATCCGGACGACGAGACGCTCGCGACCGGCGAGCTCGTGCAGCTGGCGATCGCGTCGGGAGCGACGGTTCGCGTCGTGTTCGCGACCGATGGCGACAACAATCCCTGGCCGCAGCGTTGGTTCGAGCGGCGCATTCGGATCGGCGAGGAAGAGCGCGTGCGTTGGGGTTTGCGCCGGCGAGGCGAGGCGATGGCTGCGCTCGCGGAACTCGGCATCGACAGCGACTCCGTGCGGTTTCTCGGCTGGGCCGATCTCGGCTTGACCCGCAAGCTGGTCGACGACGATGCCGCGTTGGCGGCGCTTGCCGATGAGCTCGCTGCGTTCTCGCCCACTCACGTCGCGATGCCGTCGCTGCGCGATCGCCATCCCGATCACAGCGCATTGCGCGTGATGCTCGATCTTGCGATCGCGCGCATCGCAAGCCGTTGCGTCAAGCTCGGTTACGTCGTGCACGGCCGCTCGGTTGCGGCCGACGGCTGGTATCTGCCTTTCGATGCTGCGCGGCATGCGCGCAAGCGCGCGGCGTTGATGGCGCACGAAAGCCAAATCAGTCTCAGTCGGCGCCGGCTGCTGCGCTGGGCGGATCAGCCGGAGACATTCGAGCACGGCGAACCGGAAGGTCCGGCCGTCCACGCGCCGTCCGTCGATCGCATCGTGCGCGTTCCGCTTCGGCACGTGCATCGCTTCTGGCGGCGGCACGAGCTGCTGTTGGTGCTGACCAAAGGCCGCAATGTCGAGCGCGCGCGCCTGCCGCTTCCGCATTTCGTCCGCGCGAGCGCGGGGCACGTGCCTGTCGCAGAGCTGTGCTCGGGCAGCGTCACGGTCGAGCTTATCGACGGCACATTGCAGATCACGTTCGCCGCGGTGACCGACGTTGCGATCGGCGGCTACATCAAGCTCGAGCGCACGTGGCCGCGCGTGATCATCTTCGACGCCGAGACATGGCGACGCATCGATGACTTGCCGCTGTCGGAGAGCTCGGACGTCGGTCGGACCGGCATCACGGTGCCGCAGCGCGCGTCGACCTGAGCTTTGCGCGCGACCAAGTGAAATAGTCCGGTTTCCTTTGCAAGTCCTTACCCTTCCTCGACGTTCGATGACGGGGGGCTGCGTTACGGTAACTGCCCGCGGCGTCATCGCCTCCCTGCCCCCAGCAGCGGCTCCTCCCTAGGGGATGACGTCGCGGATTCTCCGCGACCCTCGGTGGTCGACACGTCGCCTTCTTTATGGAAATCTCTGTGCCGAGCCGCCATCGGGGGTGCTCCGCGTCGTGCGGGGCTTGATCATTCCGGAGGCCGTCCCCACGAGACGGGACGACCGCCGGCATCAGGCGGAAACGGAGATCACAAATGCCGGCAGTCGTCGACAGCGGTGCATCGTGGCATCTGGAAGCCGTCGTGGGACGTGGGTCCACGTTCCAAAATTCCTGGGGCAATGCGGGATTCGTCGATTTCATAGGCAGCGAGCGCGAGCTCGCACGCGGACTCAGCTGGTCGCCGATGGCATCGGTCGGAGCCGTCGAAGGCTCGAAGATTTTCGGCGATCGCGACAAGACGGTCTGGTTCGCCGGCGGCGGCGCGCGGCTCAACGTGTGGCGCGGATTCTTCGCCAGTTTCGAGATCGGCGCCGTCAGCGCGCAGACGCCGGTTTTCAGCTCGACGTATCAATTCGCGACGTCCGTCGGCTGGCGCTGGGAGCACCTCGTGCTCACCGCGCGGCACATCTCGAACGGCGGACTCAAGGATCCGAACTACGGCGAAACCATGTACATGGTCGGCGTCAGCTTCTGATTCGAATTACTTTCGCGCGAACGCGCCCACGGAGCCCGATCGGGCTCCGCGTTGCAGTTCGCGCCGATGTTCGGCTCAGGAAACCCTGAAGCGCGACGCGAACAGCGGCCGAAACGTGGTCAGCTCGTCTTCCGACGGGGCATCGATGTCCTCGACGAACTCGATGTCGTCGAGCACGTCGGCGAATGCGTCCGATGCATGTTCGTTGAGGTACAGCGTGCCTCGATCGTGGCTCAGCGCGCCGTAGATCCGGACGGACTCCTCGGGCGTCAGGCGATCGAGCGCGCGGGTCAGATCCGCCGTCAGCGCGTCGCCGCGAATAGCGATTCTCTTCCACATGATCGGGCCCTCCAGCGTAGCGAATGCCGCGACGTCATCACGGGGCCTGCGTCAGGCGATGCCGCCCGGCCGATTGCGGCTCCGTGACATCCGCCGCGTGCCCATTCTAGCGCCGGCCGGCGCACTTCGGCACGGCATCCGCGGGCCATCGGCACACGCAAAAACAAAACGCCGGCACAGGGCCGGCGTTTCGATGCCTGAAAAGATTTGGTCGGGGTGAGAGGATTCGAACCTCCGACTTCTACCTCCCGAAAGTAGCGCTCTACCAGGCTGAGCTACACCCCGAACCGAGAGGCCGCCGAAGCGGGCCGCGCATAGTACCGGCGGTGGCGCCGCAGCGCAACAGATCGGGCCTCGCGGGGCGGTCGGATGCGGCGCATCTGCTAATCTTCGCGGCCGACATTCGTTGAAGCGGCCGTCCGAGCCGCCGTTCTGACCCGAGGATTCGATGGCCGTCACGCAAGCCCGCACCATGCCTGGCGTGCTCGAGTTGCTGCCGCTCGATCAGGTCGCCTTCCAGGCGATGCTCGATGCGATCCGGCGCAACTTCGAGCGCTTCGGCTTCCTGCCGATCGAAACGCCGGTCATGGAATTCTCCAGCATCCTCCTGACCAAGGAAGGCGGCGAGACCGAACGCCAGGTGTATTTCGTGCAGTCGACCGGTGCGCTGGAGCAGGGCGAGAAGCCCGAGCTTGCGCTGCGTTTCGATCTCACCGTGCCGCTCGCGCGCTACGTCGCCGAACACGAGCACGACCTGACTTTTCCGTTCCGCCGCTACCAGATCCAGCGCGTCTACCGCGGCGAGCGTGCGCAGCGCGGACGCTTCCGCGAGTTCTATCAGTGCGACATCGACGTCGTCGGCAAGGATCAGCTTTCGGTGCGCTACGACGCGGAGCTTCCGGCCGTCATCTACAGCGTATTCCGCGATCTTCGCATCGGCGCGTTCACGATCCAGATCAACAATCGCAAATTGATGCGCGGCTACCTGCAAAGCCTGGGCATCGACGATGCCGAGCGGCAGGCGCTGGTGCTGCGCGAAGTCGACAAGCTCGACAAGCGCGGCGCCGATCACGTTCGCGCGACGTTGACGGGCGAAGGCTTCGGTCTTTCTGCGACGATCGCGGATCAGCTGCTCGCTTTCGTGCAGACGCGCTCGACCTCGCTCGCCGACGCAATCACGAAGCTCGATGCTGTCGCCGGTGACAACGCGGCACTTCACGAAGGCAGGGCCGAGCTCAAGGAAGTGCTGACGCTGATCAAGGCGTTCGGCGTTCCCGAATCGCACTTCGCGCTGAATCTTTCGATCGCGCGCGGACTCGACTACTACACCGGCACGGTCTACGAGACGACGCTCAACGATCATCCGGAGATCGGCTCGATCTGTTCGGGTGGACGCTACGAGAATCTCGCCAGCCACTACACGAAATCCAAGCTCCCGGGCGTCGGCATTTCGATCGGCGCGACGCGTCTGTACTGGCAGCTGCGCGAAGCCGGGCTGTTCGCCGATGCCGGCAGCACCGTGCAGGCGCTCATCGCGCAGATGGACGAAGCCGAGCTGCCGCGCTATCTCGCGCTGGCGACCGAGCTTCGCAACGCGGGCATCAACACCGAAGTCGTGGTCGAGCCGGGCAAGCTCGCCAAGCAGTTCAAATACGCCGATCGCGCCGGCATCCGTTTCGTGCTGATGTTGGGGCCGGACGAGATCGCCAAGAACGTCGTGACCGTGAAGGACATGCGCAAGCAAGATCAGTTCGAGGTGGCTCGAGCGGAACTGGCCGAGGCGCTGCGCGTCGAGATCGCGCAGGCCGAAGTCATGAAGAAATCCGGCGCTCCGTAAATTTCCAAATAAAATATGCAGACTATTCTTCTCGACGGCAACAGCCTCACGCGCGATCACGTCGTCGCGATCGCGCGTCATGGCGCAAGGGTCGCGCTCGACGACGCGCAGCTCGAACGCGTGCAGCGCACAGCGGATTTCCTAGCTGATAAGGTCAGCTGCGGCGAGCCGATCTACGGTGTCACGACAGGTTTCGGCAGCAACGCGGACAAACTCCTCGGCGCGCACCGCGCGCGCGACGAGCTGCCCGGCGGCAATCCCGAAACACCGGACGGCACGCTGCTCGAAGAACTGCAGCACAATCTCGTGATCACGCACGCCGTGTGCGTCGGAAAGCCTTTCGGCGCCGATGTCGTGCGCGCGATGCTCGCAATCCGCATCAATACGCTGATGCGCGGACATTCGGGCATCCGCGTCTCCACGCTGAAGGCGCTGGCGGATCTTCTCGATCGCGATGTGATTCCCGTGATTCCGGAAAAAGGCTCGGTCGGCGCAAGCGGCGATCTTGCGCCGCTGTCGCATCTTGCGATCGTGCTGCTCGGCGGCGGCGAAGCGTTCCATCGCGGGGAGCGCATGCCGGGTGCGCAGGCGCTGAAGCATGCCGGACTGTCGCCGCTGCGTCTTTCGTTCAAGGAAGGCCTCGCGCTCAACAACGGCACGACGCAGATGCTGGCCTGTGCGGTGCTCGCGCTCGATGATCTGGAATATCTCGCCGACACGGCCGATCTCGCCGCCGCGATGACGCTTGATGCGTTCGCCGGACGCGGCAGCGCGTTTCGCGAAGAAGTGCATGCGCTGCGTCCGCATCCGGGTCAGGTCGAAACCGCGCAGCACCTGCGTCATCTTCTCGAAGGATCGACGCTGGTCGACATTCCGTATCACCTCGTGCCGCGATTTCGCACGTGGCTCGCCGAATCGTGGTCCGACGAGAGCGACCAGCAGCAGCGTTTCGACATCGCATGGGACTATGTGCCGGCGACGCAGCGCCACGGTCGCGAGTCGTTCTATCGCCGCTTCCTTCCGTTCAAGGGCGGCAAGAAGCACCAGCCGCAGGATGCCTATTGCCTGCGCTGCATTCCGCAGGTGCACGGCGCCGTGCGCGACGCAGTGGCGCAGGCCTGTCGCGTGATCGACATCGAGCTCAACGCCGTCACCGACAATCCGCTGATCTTTCCCGACGCGCAGGACCCGCGGTTCATCGAGGATCAGGTGATCTCCGCTGGTCACTTCCACGGCATGCCGCTGGCGCTCGCGATGAGCTACGTCAAAGCCGCGATCCCCGTGCTGGCGTCGATCTCCGAGCGTCGCCTCAACAAGCTCGTCGACCCCGCGACCAGCGACGGCCTGCCCGCATTCCTGATCGGCAACGAAGACGCGACCGATTCGGGCTTCATGATCGTGCAATACACCGCTGCGGCATTGGTCAACGACCTCGCCACGCGCGCACATCCGGCGTCGGTCTATTCGATCCCGACCAGTGCGAACGCCGAGGATCACGTGTCGATGGGCGCGAACGAAGCGCGCCACGTGCTCGAAATGACCCAGGATTTGAGTCACGTCATTGCGCTCGAGCTCTACACCGCAGCGCAAGCGCTCGATTATCGTCAGGACATGTTGAACGCCGCGCGCCGCGTCGCCGCACGCGGCGACTGGCGCGCGCTCGCCGGCAAGATCGCCAACGCGCCGGATGTGAATCATCCGTCGCGCGCGCAGTTCGAGCGCGAAGTCCAGGATCTGACGAAAGCGCTGGCTGAGACCAGCGATTTCCACGCAGGTGAAGCGGTGCGCGGCGCGCATGCGAAGATTCGCGAGAGCATCGCGTTCATGACGCGCGATCGCGCGATGGATGGCGATGTGCGAAGCATTTGCGATCTGATCGGGTCACGCACGTTGTAGCCGCACTCATCCGAACGATTCGGAATAGGCCCTGCGCGCGAGTCTTGATCGCTTCCGTATTTACGAACAGGCGATGTCTGTGATGACGCAACAGAATGCTGCCAACTGGCTGCAGCGCAATTGGAAATGGCTGCTGCCGGTGGGCTGTTTGACTCTGCTCGCCGTCATCGCCGCGTTCGTTTTCGGCGTCGTGTTCCTCGTGTTTCGCTTGATCCGCTCGTCGGACGTGTATCAACAGGCACTCGATCGTGCGAGGCAGAGCCCAGCCTTGATCGAGGCTTTGGGGCCCAAGATCGATGACGGTTACTTCATGAGCGGACATCTCAACGAGAACATGAATGCGTCAGGAAGCGCGCAAATGACGATCCCATTGTCTGGCTCGAAAGGCAACGCTGTGTTGCATGTCGAGGCCAGCAAATCGCGTGGCGTCTGGACGTTCTCGAAGCTCGATGCTGAAATCGAATCGACGAAGCAGGAGATCGACGTGCTGCACGATGCACGTTGACGCGCTCAACGGAGGTTCATCACTCGACTGGGCCGCCGGGTTTCAGTGGAAGTTGCGTGATGCGAACGAAAGCTCGGGCAGCAACGCGCTGTAATCGTAAAGACGCTTCGCAATGAGGTGATGCACGCCCTCGCTCGCTTCGAGCACGCCGTCGACGGCCATCACGACCGATTCGAGCAGCACGCGATATTGCGCTTCGGCGAGCGCGCGCCAGACGACGACATTGACCTGTCCGGTCTCGTCCTCGAGCGTGACGAACGTGACGCCTTTGGCCGTGCCCGGATGCTGGCGCACGGTGACGAGGCCGGCGCAGCGGATATGTCTGCCGCGATTGGCCGCGTCCGTCGTGATGGACGCCGGTGACGCGCGGCGCCGTTCCAGTTCCGGTCGGATCAGCGACAGCGGATGGCGTGTCAGCGAGAAACCTTGCGTGGCGTAATCGGTCATGACGTCTTCGCGCAATGAAGGACGGCGCAGCTCGACCGTCGCTTCCTTGATCGCGGCTCTTGCCAGTACGGGTGCGGGCAGCTCCGCGCCGGCGCTGTCCCAGCGTGCGCGATAGCGATGGCCGCTGAGGCTCTGCAGAGCACCGGCATTGGCTAGGCGCGCGCGTTCGGATGCGCCGACGCGGGCACGGCGCGTCATGTCGGCGACGTCCGCGAACGGCGCTTCGTCACGCGCGGCGACGAGGCGATCGGCGAGAGCCTCGCTGAGTCCGCGGATCTGGCGGATGCCCAGGCGCAATGCGAGCGGATTTTCCGCAACGTTCGTGTCGGCTTGGCCCGCAAGTCGTTCCAACGTGCAATGCCATTCGCTGGCGGTCACGTCGGCGGGCAGAACCGTCACCCGGCTCTTCTGCGCATCCTGGATCAGCTGCGAGGGCTGATAGAAGCCCATCGGCTGCGAGTTCAGAAGCGCACACGTGAATGCGGCCGGATGATGCCGCTTGAGCCATGACGAGACATAAGCGAGCAGGGCAAAACTGTAGGAGTGCGATTCGGGAAAACCGTACTCGCCGAAACCCTGGATTTGCTGGAAGATCCGCTCGGCGAATTCGCGCGAATAATTGTTCTTCTGCATGCCCTCGAAGATGCGCTGCTCGAAATGCCCGAGGCCGCCGCGTCGCTTCCAGGCCGCCATCGAGCGGCGCAAACTGTCCGCTTCGCCGGAAGTAAAATCCGCGGCGACGCGCAGGAGCTCCATGACCTGTTCCTGGAAGATCGGCACACCGAGCGTGCGGCCGAGCACTTCCTTGATGTCTTGCGATTCGTAGATGACGGCGCCGGGATCGTTTCGCCGCTTGAGATACGGATGCACCATTCCGCCCTGAATCGGGCCCGGTCGCACGATCGCGACCTCGATGACGAGGTCGTAGAACGTCTTGGGCCTCAGCCTCGGCAGCATCGACATCTGCGCGCGCGATTCGATCTGGAACACGCCCACCGTTTCCGCGCTTCGGATCATTTCGTAGGTGGCTTCGTCGCCTTGCGGGACAGAATGGAGATCGAGCGAAATTCCGCGATGCGCGCGCAGCAGATCGAAGCACTTGCGCAGACACGTCAGCATGCCGAGCGCGAGGCAGTCGACCTTGAGCAGCTTCATCGTTTCCAGATCGTCCTTGTCCCATTGGATGATCGTGCGGTCGACCATCGCCGCGTTCTCGACCGGCACCAGCGTGTGCAGGGCATGCTCGGAGATGACGAAGCCGCCGACATGCTGCGAAAGATGGCGCGGAAATCCGAGCAGATCCTGGGCGAGCACGAAGAGCTTGATCAGCGTGCGGTTGTTCGGATCGAAGCCGCGCGCTTCCAGCCATTCTTTCAGGGACTCTCCGCTGTGGATGCGCGAGAACATGCTGGCCAGCCGATCGAGCTGATCGTCGGGTAAGCCGAGAGCGCGGCCGATGTCGCGCACCGCGCTCTTGCCCCGATAGCAGATGACGGTCGCCGCCAGCGCCGCGCGCTCGCGTCCGTACTTGTTGAACACGTACTGCATGACTTCTTCGCGGCGCTCGTGCTCGAAGTCGACGTCGATGTCGGGTGGCTCGTCGCGCTCGTCGGAGAGGAAGCGCTCGAACAGAAGATGGCCTTCCTCGGGATTGACCGCGGTGATGCCCAGGCAATAGCAGACGGCGGAATTGGCTGAAGAGCCGCGGCCTTGGCAGAGGATGTTTCGCTCTTTGCGCGCCCAGCGCACGATGTCGTAGACGGTGAGGAAGAACGCTTCGAAACCTTTCCGATGGATGAGAGCGAGCTCTTTGTGCAGCGTGTGTGCGAGTTTCTCGGAAATGCCGGCCGGAAATTTTTCCGCCGCGCCTTCGTAAGTGATCTGCTCGAGATAGCTCGTCGCATTCATGCCGGGCGGCACGAGCTCATGCGGATATTCGTAGCGCAGCCTGCGCAGATCGAACGTGCAGCGCGCGGCGATGCGTAAGGTCTCGGACAGAAGCTCGGGCGGATAGAGCGATGCGAGATCGCCGATGCGGCGCAAGTGACGCTCGCCGTTCGCGAACAACGCAAGCCCCGCCTCGGCGACGGTGCAGCCGAGCCGGATCGCGGTCATCACGTCCTGCAGCGCGCGCCGCTTGCGGACGTGCATGTGCGCATCGCCCGCAGCCACGAGTCGAAGTCTGTGACGCGCACCGAGCGTGCGCAGCGAGGCCAGCCTCGCAGCATCATCGGGCCCCCGATGCAGCTCGACCGCGATCCAGGCTCGATCCGCGAAATGCCGCGCGACCCACGCGGCGCGATCGTCGCCCGACGCCGCCGACGCATCGCGCACATCAGGTGCCCACAGCACCAGCACGCCGGGACCGAGGCGCTCGGCATCCGCCGAGGTCAAATGGTATTCGCCTTTCGCGCTGCGCCGCCGTCCGGTCGTGATCAGCCGGCAGATGTCGGAATAGCCGTCCTGATTCGCGGCAAGCAGGACGAGCTTGGGTCCGCCGGCGAGCCGCACTTCGGTGCCGACGATCAGCGGCATCTTGGTTTCGTCGGACGCTTCGAGCGCGCGCACGATGCCTGCGAGCGAGCATTCGTCGGTGATCGCGAGCGCGGCGTAGCCGAGGCGCTTGGCGCGCTCGAACAGCTCGCGCGCGCTCGATGCGCCGCGCTGGAACGAGAAATTGGAAAGGCAGTGCAGCTCCGCGTAGCCGGCGGGTTCGGTGGACGAGACGATGTCGCATCGATGGACGGCATGCTGATCGCCGGCGCGATCGTTCGCACGGCGCTGCGATTTGTAGAGGCTGCTGCGCGGATCGTCGATTTCGGTGACATCGTCCGGAAGCCCGGGCTCGATCGGCGCGCGCAGTCGTCGTTTCTTGGGAGGCCGCGTCGGTTTCATGCGAACCACCCGTGCAGCATCCACGGCGTCGGCGTGTGCGAATCGATCCGCAGCCCCGCCTCGACGAACGCCCAGGCGCGCTGGCCGAGACGGGTTTCGACGATGTAGTAATCGCGGCGCTGGTCGCCCTCGTCCCACCAGCCGCTCTCGATGCGCTCGGGACCGGCGAGGACGCGCGCGATCGCTCCGCGCAGCACGTTCGGGCGAGCGAGGAGCCAGAACGGGCGCGGCTTCGTAGCAGTGTCCGCGACGCGCGAAGAGGCAGTGGTTCCAGTCTTCGCATCGATGACAGGCAACGTGCTCCACGCAAGTTCCGGCCGGTGATCCGCCGCGCAGGCGAGCCCCTGCAAGGCCTTGCTGCCGAGCCGCGCGCAAAGACGCTCGGCCAGCGTCGGCCAGTCGAGCGCTTCGTGCCGAGCTGTGTCGAAGAGGTCGCGGTGCAAGGGACAGAGCGGCGGCAGATCCTCGGCATAGAGGCCGAGCGCATGCACGGGCGCGGGCAGTGCGACGCGCTCGAGCCGCGTGCGAGCGAGATCGAACAGCGCGGCGGCATCGCGCTGCGGAGCGAGGAGGCCGATTTCGATACGTGTCGCGGCGCCGCGCTCGTGGCCGAGCACTAGCGAAAAGCGCTGCACACCGCCGTCGCGTGCGATCAGAAATCTCGCAAGCTCGCCCATCAGCCGCTGCAGCGGGAAGGCCAGCGCGCCGTGCGATGCGACGCCGAACGAGAATTCGAGACGACGCTCATAGCGCGCCGGCGGCCGATAGCGCGGCAGCGATTCCGCCGCGAAGCCGCGCATGCGATCGAGATGATCGAGCGCAGGCTGGCCGATGCGTCGCGCGAGCTCTGCCCGCGGCAGACGGAACAGGTCGCCGAGCACGCGAAATCCCATGCCATGCAACGCGGCGACGGTCTTCTCGTCGAATCCGCCTGCGAGGAGTGGCACGCCGCCGAGCGCGACGAGAAGTTGCGCGGGCGAGGGAATCGCGACGCCATCCGCATGCATCGCGAGCACGCGCGCGCCGGTTGCGGTCGGCGTTGCGGTCAGCGAATAGGCGAATCCGAACGCGGCGATCTCATGGCGAAGACGTCGTTCCAGCGCAGCCCAGCCGCCGAACAAAGCCAGGCTCGCGCCGACTTCGAGAAAGACCGTATCCGGCGCAACGATGCTGACTTCGGCACTGAAACGGTAAGCCCAGGCAGCGATCGATTCGAGCGCCTGATGCTCGGCGATGGGATCGCGCGGCGCGCTCGCAAGACGAGGGCAGAGCGCACGCGCTGCCGCCAGCGGTTGGCCGGCGCGCACGCCGGCTTTTTGCGCATTCGCATCGGACAGGACGATAAATCGGCGTTGCAGCGGTCCTTCGATGATTGCGAAAGGCGATGTTGCAGATTGCGAATCCGCAGCTACGGTCTGGACGACGTCGAGCGCCAGGCGGGAAAAACGAAGACAAGCCCAGAGCATGAGCTCTTCACGGAGTCAGGCACGAATCGCGATGGCCTGCGTCGAATCGCCGAATCGTCCGCGGCATTTCAGAACGTCGACGCGCGGTCCGCGCTCGGACATCGAAACTTGCAATCGCAACGCGGCAGGACTCGTCTCTTTCGCGGCGCGCAACGGCCGGAACACGAATCCGATCGCGGCGCCCGATTCGGCGGCGAGCTGCAGGCGGCGCAGCTGGCGGTAGTCGGCGGTCGGCAACCAGTTGAGGACGGCGCCGCAGCAGCCGGCGCGAAGGCATTGCTCGGCGGTCCAGTGCGTGTCGGCGGCGCCGGCGTCGATGTGCACGATCTGCGAGAGATCGATGCCGGCCGCGACGAGCGCGGGCGGGTAGGGAATGTACGGCGGCGCGATGAAGACGACGCGTTTTCGTGCTTGAGTTAGCGCCGCGAGCGCGGGCAGCACGAGGCTGCATTCGCCGATGCCGTCGCTTTCGATCAGGATTTCGCTGAGCGCGCCGCGCGGCCAGCCGCCGCCGGGCAAAAGCGCATCGAGCTCGGCGATTCCGCTGGGCTGGATGTCGGCGGCGACGCGCGTCGAGGTGCCGCGGCGCCAGATGCCGGGATGGCGCAATACGTCGGCGAGCGCGGCTTCGTTGCGCGATCGCGCAGGACGTTGCGGCGTTTCAGCGGACGAAAGCGGCGGCGCTTGCGTGAAATCCAGCGACCCGACGATCGAAGCGGCAGCTTCCGGAGAACTCGAAGTGAACATGACGACTCATCCTTGTCGGTGCGTGGAGCTAGGAGCGGAGCGGATCAGGCCGACATAAAGCCCTTCGATCGCGAACGAATGCCGGTCGGGATCGATCTCGATCGGTGCGAAGTCGGGATTGGCAGGCAACAGGCGCACGCGGCCGTTGCGATGCTCGAATGCCTTGACCGTGACTTCATCGTCGATGCGCGCGACGACGATGCGTCCGTGCTCGGCGGTGTCGGCCTTGTGCACGGCGATCAAATCGCCGTCGAGGATGCCGGCGTCGCGCATGCTGAGGCCGACCACGCGCAGGAGGTAATCGGCGCGCGGATGGAACATGCCGGCGTCGACGTCGTGATGCGCTTCGATGTTTTCCGTGGCGAGAATCGGGCTGCCGGCGGCGACCCTGCCGACGAGGGGAAGCGAGGTCGCCGCCGGCGCCCGGTTTTTGTCGAAGCTTGTGCGGCCGGGCAGGCGCAGGCCGCGATGCACGTACTTGTCGCGAGCGGGCAAACGCTCGAGCGCGCCCTTGCGGATCAGCGCATCGACGTAATCCTGGGCTGAGGAATGACTGCTAAGCCCAAGATTTTCCGAGATTTCTCTTAAGCTCGGTGCGTGACCGTGGCGATCGATATGACGCCGGATGCAATCGAGGACTCGTTGCTGGTTGGCGGTCAGGCGCGTGCTTCTCATACGTACTAATGTACGTATATCGGCCGGTCTGCGCAAGAGGTTCACCTCTCCCATTTGTGGGAGAGGTGATTCTGCTTATTGCGTCTCGCGCAGCTTGCGCACGTCCGACGCGGTGATCGCCGAGCCTTTCGCGCCGAAGCGGCCGGTCACGTAGTTGGACACGGCAGCGATCTCGTCGTCGGTGTAGGCGGCGCCGAATCCCGGCATCTGCAGGCCGCTGTCGGGACTTCGATGCTTGGATCCCATCAGCACGATCTGCGCGACGTTCTTCGCGCTCGGATCGTTGACGGCGCGCACGCCGGTCAAGGTCGCTTGCGTCGAGAGCGGACTGACGCCAGTCCAGCTGTGGCAGCTGGCGCAGGCGCCGGCGAAGACGTGCTTGCCGCGCTCGTCGGTGTTCGCGACGAGGCCTTGCTTGGGATCGGCGGAGGCGGGCTCGTTCTTCGGCGCGGGGAGTTCCGGCGTCGCGATGGCGGGCACGCTGCGCAAGTACGCGACCATTGCGCGGATGTCGCTCGGCGTCATCTTGGCGAAACTCAAATCGACGGCTTCGGCCATCGGGCCGGATGCGGTGCCGCGGCCTTTGGCGTGTCCGGTGGAAAGATATTGCGCGAGCTCCTCTTCGCTCCAGCCACCGACGCCCGAATCCTTGTCGGCGGTGATGTTGTAGGCGGTCCAGCCTTCGGCTTCGCCGCCGGCGAACTTGCGCTTGTTGTCGAGCGCCTGCAGAAGATTGCGCGGCGTGTGGCAGTCGCCGCAGTGGGCGAGCGCTTCGACCAGATACGCGCCGCGATTCCATTCGGGGCTTTGCTCGGCGACCGGCTGGAAACGATCGCCGGGTTTGAAGAGGCCCGACCAGATCGCCATCAGCCAACGCTGGTTGTACGGAAACGCCAGCGTGTTCGGCGGCGGAGCGGAGTTGACCGCCGGCACCGTGAAGAGATACGCCTTGATCGCGAGCACGTCCTCGTCGGTGATGTACGCATAGGCCCCATACGGAAACGCCGGATACAAACGCTTGCCGTCGCGGCTGATGCCTTGATGCACAACCTTGAGAAAATCCGCATCGCTCCAGGCGCCGATGCCGGTGGTGGGATCGGGTGTGATGTTCGGCGTGTACAAAGTGCCGAACGGCAGCTTGAATGCGCGGCCGCCGGCAAAGGGCTGGCCGCCTTCGGTCGTGTGGCACGACTTGCAGTCGGCGGCTTCAGTGAGATAGCGGCCGCGTGCGATCGGATCGCTGTCCTTGAAATCGGCCGGAACGCCGGTCGGATGTCCGTTGTAGGCGGCGAGCGCGACCGACTTGCCGTTCGCGAACGCGAGCGGTCCCGGGCGCGTTCCATACCAGGCGAGTACGCCGATGCCGACGACGGCGACGATCGCGACGAGGACGCCGATGCGCTTCATGATCGATGGACGTTTCTTCTTCATGCCGGCTTCCTCGTCGCAAGCAGCGTGCGATCGATCGGCATGCGACGCAGGCGCACGCCGGTCGCGGCATAGATCGCGTTGCCGAGCGCAGGAGGCCCTGCCGTCGCGCCGGTTTCGCCGATGCCGCCGGGCGCTTCGCCGCTCGCGATCAGGTGCACTTCGATGTTCGGCACTTCGTCGATGCGCAGCACGCGGTAATCGTGGAAGTTGCTTTGCTGCACGCGGCCCTTATCGATCGTGATCTCGCCCCAGAGCGCGGCGGAGAGACCGAAGACGAGTCCGCCCTGCAGCTGCGCGATGACGGTGTCGGGATTGACGGCGATGCCGGTATCGACCGCCGAGACGATGCGGCGCAGCTTCACGTTGCCGTCTTCGTCGACTTCGGCCTCGACGACGGTCGCGATGAAGCTCGCGAACGCGATCTGCGCGGCGATACCGCGACCGACGCGCGGCGGCAGAGGCTTGCCCCAGTCGGATTTCTCGGCGGCGAGATTCACCGCGGCGAGAAGACGCGGCGTCTTGCCGAGCATGCCGCGGCGGAACTCGACCGGATCCTTGCCGGCTTTTTTCGCGAGCTCGTCGATGAAGCTCTCGATCGCGAACACGTTGTTGTTCGGACCGACGCCGCGCCAGAAGCCGGTCGGCACGGCCGGCGGCTCGTCGCGCTGGAACTCGACCTTGAGGTTCGGGATGTCGTACGGAATGTCGGCGCCGCTGTCGATCGAATCGACGTCGATGCCTTTCATCATGTCGAACAGGGGCGGCAGGAAGCGCGCGATCACGGACGATCCGGTGATGCGATGCGACCAGCCGGCGATGCGCCCGCCGGCGAGGCTCGCCGCCATCACGTCGCGGTAGACCGGACGATAGATGTCCTGCTGGATGTCTTCTTCGCGCGTATAGACGACCTTGACCGGTCCGTCGACTTTCGCCGCGATGCGCACGGCCTTGTCGACGTAATCCGTTTCAAGCCGGCGGCCGAAACCACCGCCGATAAGGTGATTATGGATCGTGACTTTTTCGACCGGCAGGCCGCAGGCTTTGGCCGCGGCCTTGTGCGCGCGGCTCAGCACTTGGGATCCGACCCAGACTTCGCACGAATCCGGCGTTACGTGCGCGGTGCAGTTGAGCGGTTCCATCGTCGCGTGTGCGAGGAACGGCATCTCGTACGCGGCTTCGAGCTTCTCGCCTTGAGCGAGGCCCTTGGCAATATCGCCTTCGGATTTCGCGACAAGACCTTCCTTCTCGCTCGCCGCGCGGATCTTGGTCCACACGTCGGCGGATGAAACGTTCGCGTTGGCGCCTTCGTTCCAGGTGACGTCGAGCGCGGCGAGTCCTTGCTTGGCCGCCCACATGTGATCGCCGACGACCGCGACGAGATCTTCGAGCACGACGATCTGGCGCACGCCCGGAACTTGCTTAGCTTTCGCATCGTCGACGCGAGCGACCTTGCCGCCGAACACCGGGCAGGCTTTCAGCGTCGCGAACTTGACGCCTTGCGGCAGCGCGTCGATGCCGTAGACGACCTTGCCGTTGACCTTGTCGGGGGTATCCAGACGCTTCAGCGGTTTTCCGATCAGCGTGAAATCGGCGACGCTTTTCAGCGGCGGATCGGCCGGCGGTGTCAGGCGCGCGGCATCGGCGACGAGATCGCCGTAGCCGAGCTTGCGGCTGCCGGTCGCATCGCTGACTTCGCTGTTGGCCGCGCGGCACGTTGCGGCATCGACCTTCCAGCGTTTCGCGGCGGCTTCGACCAGGATCGCGCGCGCACCGGCGGCTGCCTTGCGCAGCGGCATCCAGAATGCACGGATCGAGTTCGAGTTGCCGGTCATCTGCTCCTTGAACGTCGGATTGCCGTACAGCGCGTCGTTCGGCGGCGCGTGCTCGAGCGTCACCTTCGACCAATCAGCGCAGAGCTCTTCGGCGAGGATCATCGCGATGGACGTATAGACGCCTTGTCCCATCTCGACCTGCGGCATGATCAGCGTGACCGCGCCGCTGCGATCGATGCGGATGAAACCGTCCGGGGCGAACGCGCCTTGCGCCTGGTCGGCGGCGGCACCGGCGATCGGCAGGCGAAAGCCGAGCAGCAGTGCGCCGCCTGCGGCGAGGCTCGCTTGCAGAAATGCGCGGCGCGACGGCGAAGCGCCGGTCGCTGCGGAGGTGGCGTTCGGCACGGCGAATTTTTCCGGCTTCATGCGGCCCCCGCGGCTTGCTTGATGGCCTGGCGAATCCGCACGTAAGTTCCGCAGCGGCAGATGTTGCCGGCCATCGCGGCGTCGATGTCGGAATCATCCGGCGCGGGCTTCGTCGCGAGCAGCGCGGCCGCGGACATGATCTGTCCCGATTGGCAGTAGCCGCACTGGATGACTTCGAGGTCGAGCCAGGCCTTCTGCACCTTGGCGCCGGCCGGCGTCGCGCCGACGCCTTCGATCGTGATGATGGGCTTGTCGCCGATCGATCCGATCGGCAACAGGCACGAGCGCACCGGCGCGCCGTCCAGATGCACCGTGCACGCGCCGCACTGGGCGATGCCGCATCCGAATTTGGTGCCGGTCATGCCGAGCACGTCGCGCAGGACCCAAAGCAGCGGCGTGTCCGCGGGAGCATCGACGCTCTTGGGTTGGCCGTTGATGTTCAGTGTGATCATGGGCAGACCTTCCTCGCTGGCGTTGGCTGGCAATGGCGCGCTCCCCGCGCGTCAGCTTGCTCGGGCACGGTAGCGTTTTCTTGTACAGGGCTGCTGGCTTGCTGCGGTTCGCTTCCTCGCTTGACGCAGACAGTGTGAGCATCTAGTGTCCGGCTCGAATGTCGTAATTGCCTCGTTTCCGGACATTCTGATGAGACGCGTCGGCATCGTCGTTTTTCCCGGCTTCCAGATCCTCGATCTCGCAGCCGTCACGCTGTTCGAGCTCGCCAACCGGCATGCCGGACGCGACGGCTACCAGATCGCGCTGGTTTCCGAGCACGGCGGCATCGTGGCGAGCTCAGCCGGTGTCGGCGTCGTCACCGAAAAGTTTGCCGAGCCGCGCTTCCACACGCTCATCGTCGCCGGCGATCTTGCGATCGCCGAGCCCTCGCCGGCGCTGATCGAATTCGTGAGGCAAGCCAGCGTCCTTTCGCAGCGCATCGCCAGCATCTGCACCGGAGCATTCGTGCTGGCGATGGCAGGACTCCTCGATCATCGCCGCGCGACGACGCATTGGGCCAAGGCGCAGGAGCTGCAGCGGCGATTTCCGAAAGTGAAAGTCGATGGCGATCGCATCTTCGTCGTCGACGGACACATCTGGACGTCGGCCGGCATGAGCGCGTGCATCGATCTGGCGCTGGCGCTCATCGAGGCCGATCTCGGCTTCGAGATCTCGCGCAAGGTCGCGCGGCAGATGGTCGTGTTCCATCGCCGCAGCGGAGGACAATCTCAATTCTCGGCCTTACTCGAGCTCAATCCGAAATCGGACCGCATCCGCGACGCGCTCGCCTACGCCAAGCGCAACTTGCGCAGGACGCTTTCGGTTGAGGAGCTCGCCGGCGTCGCGCACTTGAGCGCACGCCAGTTCACGCGCGCATTCCGCGCCGAAACCGGCCAGTCGCCGGCGAAAGCGATCGAGAGCCTACGCGTCGAAGTCGCCAAGACGATGGTCGAGGAAAGCGGCCAGTCGATCGACACCGTCGCACGCGAAACCGGATTCGTCGATCCCGAACGCATGCGCCGCGCGTTCATCCGCAAGTTCGGGCATCCGCCGCAAAGCATCCGGCGCGCGGCAAACGAGCGCGTGGATCGCAGCGATGATCACGCTGCGTGATCTGGAAATGCATACGAAGACGAAATGCCCGCATGTGATTTTCATCTTCGGGCCTGGCGAGGAAGCGTTCCTCCCGAAGATTTATCTTTAGAGGCTCGGCGACACTTCATGTCGCCGAGCAGTCATTGTCGGGTCATGACCTCCTCGAGCGTCTCAAGGTAGCGAGATATCCGTCCTCTGGAAAATCCCCACGTTGTCAACGTTGCCCGCTGGATTGATCCACTCGAACTGGATGACACTCGGTTGACCGTAAGCGTGAAATAGAGTCGTGATGCGAACGGTGCCGTCAGTGCATTGCGCGCTATTCGTCTCGTCGTTGAACGTCCAAATGCGCTGAATATTCGGTGCGGAACCCTGCGTTTGTACACCAGTGAATGACAGATCACTCCGGCAGGTAACTCCGAGCGCCGGGTAGATATAGGTCACTTTGCTGATTCCGGTTTGCGGTGTGGCAGCGATGCTGAGTACGGTCTGATGATCGAAGTCTGAATTTCCACCGGTATATTCGGCCACCCCGTACCAGAGGCCCGAGATGTCCGCGGCTTGGATAGCTCCCGAAGCGGGGATCAGCGCAAGAATAAATAGCTTGGGAAGGCATCGGACGTTTGGTCTCATTCGCATGTACTCCTCAGTGAGCTCGGACGCGGAGACGGCAACTCGCGAGACGGTCACGCCGAGCAGACATGCCGAACTGCAACAAGCAGAGTCGCTGTTCCAGCAATTACGGAATTCGACGACATGTCGCGCCAGGAGGACGCCGTACGGCCCATCGCATGTTTGGAGGTGGCCCGGCGAAGCGAAGCGTGGCGCGTGATACAAACCGGCGCCGTTTTACGCCATGTCCCCGAACGTCGTGAAAACTGGGGGACTCCATGTTCCAGAACATCCTGTTCGGCGCGCGCACTGTCGCGCTCGCCCTGGCCTTCGCCGGCCTGCCGTCGCTCGCCGTGGCGCAAGTCACGTTCGATGTCACATTCGATGTCTCCGCCGACGTGCTGACGACGACGGAAAAAGACAATGTCGCGGCACATCTTCGCGAAGCCGGACGGCGCTGGATCGCAGTGATTCCTGTCGGCGGCGCGCGCTCGATCGAGGTGCGCGTCTTCGTCGACAACATTCCGACCGCGAACGGCGCGAGCGCGACAACAGGGTTCATAGGCGTCGTCGACGGACGCGACACCTACGAGCAGGGCGTCGCGCACGAGCTTCGCACCGGCGTCGATCCGAACGGCGCCGATGCGGACGCGAACATCACGTTCGGGTTGGATTACTTGCGCAACGAGCTTTGGTTCGATCCCGATCCTGTCTCGCGCACGGCGACGGTTCCGACGAATCGGACCGACGCGATGAGCGTCGCGCTGCACGAAATGGGACACGTGCTCGCCTACAACGGCTGGGCCGATCTTGCGACCGGCCAGCCGCCGGCCGATTACTGGTCAGTCTTCGACAGCTGGATGATTCCGGGGACGCCGACCTTGTTCGCCGGTCCCGCTGCCGACGCGGCCTGGGGCGTGCTGCCGGATTTGACGATCGGCAACATCATGCATTGGGGCAACATGATGGGCCGCGCGGATTCGTCCGTCGCGTGTCGCGCGCAGCCGTCGCAGGGCACGCTCGCGCCGACGCCGCGCGTGTGCGATGCGCCGCGATCGGAAAATCGCGATCGCAACGCTCCCGCAGGCGCGAGTCTGATCGATCAGTTGATGAACGGCGTCGTCTTCTATCGCGGCTATCGCTACGACATTTCTGCGCTGGACCTTGGCGTGCTCGAAGACGTGGGCCTTCGCAGCGCGTATCTCTTCGCGAACGGTTTCGAGTTGCCGCATAGGCGCGGCGAATGACGCGCTAGTTACCGGCGGCCAGCACCCAGTCCGCGGCGATCGGCGACAGCGTGACGATGCGTGCGCGTCCGACTTGCGCGTCGCCTTCGATGCTCCAACGGAGCTGATCCTTGCGCAGTCCCAGGTTGCGCAGCATGACGCGTGTCGTGTCGGCGCCTTGTGTGTTGAAGCCGGTGCCGCGGATCGCCTGACGAATCTCGATCGGTACGTCGCGCAGGACCAGCTCCGCCGATAAAGGTCTGCCGGTTTCGGCGAGCCAGCGTTTCTCCAGCGTGCTGCGCAGCTGCGAGGACGCCGATGCGTCTTCGACGCCGGATCGCGCGATGAGCGAAACATACGGCAACTCGGTACGTTCGCTCATGCGTGCGCCATTGGCATCGTTCCATGCGCGAAACGCGACATAGTCGCGGCTGGCTTCGATGGCGACGTCGCCGTTGCCGAACAGAAGCTCGAGCAATGCGCGCTCAAGCGCCGGACGCCGTGCGATGCCGCAGCTTTCGATCACGAATCGCGTGTGCGCATCGAACGCGCTCTGTCCGAGCGGCGGGAATTCTCCGGTCGAGGCCGCGCGCACGAGCGAATCGAACGTCGCTTCCTCCGAACGATCGGAATAGATCGGTACGCGCAGGCCATACCATTCCGAGCCGTGAGCGACGAGGCGGATCGTTCCCCACGGCGCGCCGGCGCGGGCGCGTCGCGCGAGATATTCGCGCACGCCGGCGAGCGAACGCTGCGTCGTGACGATTTCTTCGCCAACTTGCGCGTGCTCGCGGAAATATTCGGTCGCGGCGGCGAAGTAGCCGGCATCGTCGCGATCGGCGCCGAGGATGAATGTTGCCGAGGGACGCGAGCCGGCTTGCGCGATCGCGCTCGCGCAAGCCAGCAACGCGAAGACGATAGCTTTAACCGCGCGCGGCACGGATCAGAGTCTCCTCCGGGTAGTCGCTGAAGCCGGCGTCACCGACGAACACCGAATAGCGGCCGAGCCGAACGAGCACGCGACTGCCGAGCGAAAGCCACGCCGAAAGATCGGGCCGAAGCTCGAGCAATTTCGCGAATGCGGCGCTGCCGCGGCGGATGCGCAGCGTGATGCATTTCGCGTCGTGTGTCGTGTCGGTCCAGAGATCTCCATCGAGGCGGAAGCGCTTGCCGGCAATCTCGCGAAGCTCGTGGCCCGCGGGCGTCGCGATGTTCGACGGCGTCATTCCTGCGATGAGGCGGATTCCTGCCTGCAACGCATCACCGCCGCCGCCGACGAAACCGCCCATGCTCGCGCGGAGCGGCGTCGGCTGCATCACGTTGACCGGCGCGGAGCCGTCGGTGCGCTGTTCCTCGCTGACGGCGACGAATGCGGTGAACGGCGTCAGCACGTCGTAGTCGAGGCTCATTTTGACCAGCTCGCTCTTATCGTCGGATCCCGGGTACATACGATCGTCGAGAAGATCGGCGATGCGCTCGCGCGCCCAAAGCTTGCGCAGCGGAGCATTCGCCGCGCCGCTCGATGCGCTCGCGACGTTGATCGTCCCCGTGAACGGTCCCGCGCCGTTGACGCCGGTGACGCGGATCTCGCCTTTGGCTTCGCCGCGATACTTGCCGATCAGAACCAATGGGCGTTGCGCGAAAAGATCGGGTTGTTTTTCCGGAATCACGTCGTAGGCATCGAAGCCGGAAAATTCGGCTTTGACATGGGTGAGCAGCGGCTGCTCGATGTATTTGTGGAATCGCGCGATTTCCTCCGCGCCTTTGTCGGCATCTTCCGCGAAGAACGGCTCGCCGAGTCCTGCGCGCGCGAGGCGACGCATGACGGTGCGGTCGACACCGGGACCGACGCCGAACGCGAATATATTGGCGTCGTCCAGATGCGATCGGATCAACCGCGCGGCGTCTCCGCCGGCGGCGATGCCGCCGTCCGTGACGATCACGATGCTGCGCGACATGCCGGCCGCGCGAGGAATGTCGTACGCAGCTTCCAATGCAGGAATGAGCTCGGTGCCGCCGCCGGCCTTGGCGTCGTCGACGAGTTTCATCGCGTGCTCGATCGTGTCGTCGCCGACCGGCAGCGAGGCACGCTTGTCGAGCACGTCGAAGGCGCCGGCGAAAAGCACGAGGTTGAAGCGGTCGTGCGGGTGCAGCGTCGACAGCAGCGAATGCATCATCGCCTTCGCGGCGGCCATCGGCGCGCCGTCCATCGAGCCCGAGACATCGAGCACGAAGATGTATTCGCGCGGCGCGACCGACGCAGGCGCGGGCGCGCGCGGCGGCTCGGTCGTCAGCAGGAAGAAATTTTCGGTCGTGCCGGGGAACAACAACATTCCGTTGGCGATCTCGCCGCCGGCGAGCGAATAGCGCAGGATGAAATCGCGCGTCGAGGCCTTGATCTCGTCGTCGTCGAGGCGGATTTGCGCTTGTCCGGATGCCGGCGATTCGACGTCGATGTGATGCGAAGGACTTTCGACCGAAGCGATCGGCAGCGCGGCGACGATGTGGATGTTGACGCCGAAGCTGTAGTCGGTGACTTCCGGCGCGTCGGATCGCGGCGTCGCGACCGTCGCATCGCCGGGGCGCGCGTAGCGGGTGACGCCGAACGTGTTCGGAAGCTCGAGCTGATACACGCCGTCGGTCGGCACCAGGAGTTCGGTGTAATGGAGCTCGACGTCGATGTGATCGCCCGGCAGGATGTTGGCGAGATTCATCGTGAACGTGCCGGGGTCGTGCTGCTCGAGCAGCGCCGCGGTGTGGCCGGTCTGCTTGGCGGTTTCATACGTGCGCTTGGCTTCGGCGCGTTCTTGGATCTTGGCTTGGACGACGCGATCGCCGATGCGCATCGTCAGCGCGGATACGGCGGCGCGGTCGGAAGCGGGAAACACGTACGTCGCTTCGATCGTCGCCGTGCCGCGGTTCTCGAAGGCTTGCTTGAGCGTGATGTCGGCGATCGGGCCGACGATGTCGACCGTCGCGGTCGTCCGCAGCAGCGGCAACCGCTCGATGTGATCGGCGCCTTTGACGGAGAAGTAGGGCGCGCTCGGAGCTTCCTCGGCGAAGGCCGCCGCGCCGAACGATGAGCACAAGAAGATGATGACCGCCGACGCGGCCGTTCGCAGAATTCTGGTCACGGTGCTTCCCCTGTAGAAGACGATGCCGCGTATGCGAGGTGTCGTGCGCTCGGATGACTCCTATACATTTCCCACAAGCAACGTAGCAGGCGCGACGCTCTTCAGGACGTCGCGCGACGGGGACTCGTCGCAGCGCAAGAACGCTTCATCGAACGGCATGACGTTCGGGGGATGCGCGCAAAGCATCGCGCCGGCTGAAGCCGGCGGCGCGCATTTGTTTTTCGAGGTGCCGCGAAAGCGCGGCGCGATCAGCCGGCTTTCTTTTTCTTCGCGAGCTGCAGCCAGGTGTCGACGACGGTGTCGGGATTCAGCGACACCGATTCGATGCCCTGATCCATCAGCCACTCGGCAAGATCAGGGTGATCGGAAGGACCCTGGCCGCAGATGCCGACGTACTTGCCTTTCTTCTTGGCCGTCTGGATGGCCATCGAGAGCATCTTCTTGACGGCCGGATCGCGCTCGTCGAAGAGGCTGGCGACGATCGCGGAGTCGCGATCGAGCCCGAGCGTAAGCTGGGTCAGGTCGTTCGAGCCGATCGAGTAGCCGTCGAAGATGTCGAGGAATTCCTCGGCGAGAAGCGCGTTCGAGGGCACTTCGCACATCATGATGACCTTGAGCCCGTTCTCGCCCTGGACGAGGCCGTTCTTCTTCAGCGCTTCGATGACCTTGCGGCCTTCGCCGAGCGTGCGCACGAACGGGATCATGACCCAGGCATTGGTCAGGCCCATCTCGTCGCGCACTTTCTTCATCGCGCGGCATTCGAGCGCGAAGGCGTCGGCGAAGCTCGGATCGACATAGCGGCTGGCGCCACGGAAGCCGATCATCGGGTTTTCCTCGTGCGGCTCGTAGCGTGAGCCGCCGATCAGGTTGGCGTATTCGTTCGATTTGAAATCGGACAGGCGCACGATGACGGGATTCGGCGCGAACGCGGCCGTGATCGTCGCGATGCCTTCGGCGAGGCGGTCGACGTAGAAGCTGACCGGATCGGCGTAGCCTGCGATGCGCTCGTCGATCTTGCGCTTGGTCTCGGCGTCCTGCTGGTCGTATTCGAGCAGCGCCTTGGGATGCACGCTGATGTGGCTCGCGATGATCATCTCGAGCCGCGCGAGTCCGACGCCCGCATTCGGCAGCATCGCGAAATCGAACGCGCGCTCGGGATTGGCGACGTTCATCATGATCTTGAGCGGCGCCGGCGGCATCGAGCCGAGGTCGGCAGTGATGCGCTCGAAATCGAGCTTGCCTTCGTAGATGAAACCGGTGTCGCCTTCGGCGCACGACACGGTGACTTCGGTGCCATCCGCAATCGCATCGAGCGCATTGCCCGTACCGACGACGGCCGGCACGCCGAGCTCGCGCGCGATGATCGCGGCGTGGCAGGTGCGTCCGCCGCGGTTGGTCACGATCGCGGCGGCGCGCTTCATCACCGGTTCCCAATCGGGATCGGTCATGTCGGCGATGAGTACGTCGCCGGGCTCGACGCGATTCATATCCTTGATCGAGCGGATCACGCGCGCCTTGCCGGCACCGATCTTCTGGCCGATCGAACGGCCTTCGGCGAGCACCTTTCCGCGCGACTTCAACTGGAAGCGCTCGATCTGCGTCGCGCGACCGCGCGACTTCACCGTCTCGGGCCGCGCCTGCACGATGTAGAGCTTGCCGGTGACGCCGTCCTTCGCCCATTCGATGTCCATCGGGCGCTGGTAGTGCTCTTCGATGACCAGCGCCTGCTTGGAAAGCTCGTGCACGTCCGCATCGCTGAGGCAGAACTTGGCGCGATCGGCGGCGGGCGTCTCTTCGATGCGCACGCGCTCGCCGGGCTTGCTCGAATACACCATGCGCTGCTGCTTGGCGCCGATCTGGCGGCGCAGGATCGCAGGCTTGCCGGCCTTCAGCGTCGGCTTGTAGACATAGAATTCGTCGGGATTGACCGCGCCTTGCACGACCATCTCGCCGAGTCCGTAGCTGCCGGTGACGAACACGACACCGCGGAATCCGGATTCGGTATCGAGCGTGAACAGCACGCCCGACGCGCCGACGTCGGAGCGCACCATCAGCTGCACGCCGGCGGAAAGGAACACGTCCTCGTGCTTGAAGCCGTGATGCACGCGATACGCGATCGCGCGATCGTTGTAGAGCGAAGCGAAGACTTCCTTGACCTTGTGCAGCACGTCGTCGATGCCGACGACGTTGAGGAAAGTTTCCTGCTGTCCGGCGAAGGACGCATCGGGAAGGTCTTCGGCGGTGGCCGACGAGCGCACGGCGACGGCGATATCGGCGGCACCGGCATCCTTGCAGAGCTTCTCGTAGGCCTGGCGGATCGCCTTGTCGAGATCGCCCGGGAGCGCGGTGTCGACGATCCAGCCGCGAATTTCCTTGCCGGCGGCGGTAAGCGCGTCGACGTTCTCGACGTCGAGCGTCGCGAGGCGATCCTGGATGCGCTTGGCGAGCCCGCTCTTCTCCAGATAATCCTGGAACGCCTGCGCCGTGGTGGCGAAACCGCCGGGCACGGACACCCCGAGCTGCGCGAGATTGCCGATCATCTCGCCGAGCGAGGCGTTCTTGCCGCCGACCCTGCCGAGATCGGACATGCGCAACGCGTCGAGCCAAAGCACCAGATCGCTCAAGGAAAATCTCCGGGAGTGAAAAAGGGGCGGGCGAACCCGCAAGAACCGCCAATTTTCGAGGTTTAAGCGGGCCGAGACAAGCTTGGCGCTGCCCCGCGGCCGCGGCTTTCCGTAGACTGCGGCCTTTTCGGGGGAATGCAACGCCATGCGCCGCACGATCTTCTACGTCTCCGACGGCACCGGCATCACGGCCGAGACGATCGGCCACAGCGTGCTGACCCAGTTCGACGGCGTCGATTTCGACACCTACCGCATCCCGTTCGTCGACGACGAGCAGAAGGCGCGCGCGGCAACGCTGCGCATCAAGACCTCATATGCTCAAAATGGCCTAAGGCCGATCGTGGTCAATACGATCATGGACCAGAAGCTCAGCGACGTCGTCGCCGAGAGCGGCGCGTTCATGCTCGACGTGTTCGCGCCGTTCCTGGGACCGCTCGAAGTCGAGCTCGGCGCCAAGCGCTCGCCGCTTGTCGGCAAGGCGCACGGCCTGACCAACTTCACCGAATACGAAGCGCGCATCAACGCGACCAACTACGCGCTGACGCACGATGACGGTATCGACGTGAACTACGCCGACGCCGACGTGATCCTGGTCGGCGTCTCGCGCGTCGGCAAGACGCCGACCTGCCTCTACATGGCGCTCCATTACGGGGTGAAGGCGGCCAACTATCCGCTGACCGAGGACGATCTGGAAAAGCTCGAGTTGCCGGCACGTCTCTTGCCGCAGCGAAAGCGCGTCTACGGTCTCACGATCGAGCCGCAGCGCCTCGCCCAGGTGCGCGAAGCGCGCCGGCCCGGCAGCCGCTACGCGAAGATCGAGCAATGCCGCTGGGAGCTCGATCAGGCCTCCAAGCTGTTCCGCCGCGAGAACATCCCGGTGCAGAACACGACGCACACCTCGATCGAGGAGATCGCGAGCAAGATCCTCTCGCAACTCGGCATCGAGCGGCACATGTTCTAGGACGGCTCCGCCGCAAGACGGTCGTCACGGCGCGATAAATACGTATTCTCGGAAACCCCGATGCGGGAAGGGCATCGGGCCATCTGGTTTCCTCAACCCGGAGTCCCGCGATGTCCGTTGCCGCGTCCGTGCGTTCGATGCCGTTCTTTTTCAGAAAGCCGCTCGCCGGCGCGATCTGCGCCGCGCTGTGCGTTTCCATCGCCGCTCCGGCGATCGTTGCGTTTGCGACGACATCGAGCCCCGCACAAGCGGCGAGCGCGGCGTCGTCGGAACGGATGCGCTATACGATTCTGCTGAAAGAGCCTCCGCTCGCAACAGCGCAGCAGGCCGCGCGCATCGCGAGCGGACGCAAGGCGGGCAGGCTCGATGCGAAAGCGCCGGCGTCGCGCGCGTATGTCGCGCATCTGGCGGCAGCGCAGAACGCATTCGTCGCCGATCTTGCGGCTGAGCTCGCGCGTCCGCTGTCGCCGATCGCAACGATGCAGCACGCGCTGAATGCCGTCGTCGTCGAGCTCGACAATCGCGAAGCCGAGATCGCGCGCGCGCGCAGCGATGTCGAGCTCGTCGAGCGCGAGCGCATGCTTTCGCTGCTGACCGATCGCGGGCCCGCGTTCATCGGCGCGACGACGATTTGGGACGGCTCGTCGTCGAACGGTGTCGCTTCGCAAGGCGAGGGCGTCGTCGCCGGCATTCTCGATACCGGCATCAACTGGCAAAGCCCCGCGTTCGCGGCGACCGGACCGATCGACGGCTACGTGCACGTGAATCCGAACGGGGCAGGCGTCTATCTCGGTTTGTGCGGTCCGACGCCGCCGAACGCCGATCTCGGTCATTGCAACGATAAGCTGATCGGCATGTACGATTTCACCAGCAGCGCATCGACGCGCAGCGCCAACGATCTCGAGGGCCACGGTTCGCACACAGCGAGCACGGTCACCGGCAATCATTGGCAGGCGCCGTTCGGCGGCGGCACGTTCACGATTTCCGGCGTCGCGCCGCACGCGAACGTGATCGCGTATCGCGTCTGCACGGCGAGCGGCTGCGGCACGTCGGCGTCGTCGCAAGCGGTCAATCAGGCCGTTGCGGACGGCGTCGACGTCATCAACTTCTCGATCAGCGGCGGCGTGTCGCCGTGGGGCGATTCGGTGTCGATCGCGTTCCGCAACGCGGTCGACGCCGGCACGTTCGTCGCTGCATCGGCCGGCAACGATGGTCCGGACGCGGGATCGACCAATCACACGGAACCGTGGGTCGAGACCGTCGCCGCGTCGACCAAGGACAATGTCGACGCGTTCCGCTTCGACCTGACCGCGCCCGGCGCGCCGCCGCCGGAAACGCAGGGTCGTCCGCTGCGTCCGGCCGCGCCGCCGATGCCGACCGCAGACATCGTCGATGCGCCGATCGTGCGCAGCCCGAACTTCGACGACGGCAGCAACGACGGTTGCGCAGCGTATCCGGCCGACACGTTCACCGTATCCGCAGAGAACGCCGACACGATTTATGCGAACGGATTCGAGTCGGATTCCGCACCGCAGCGGATCGCTGCGATCGCGGTGCTGCATCTCGACGGCAACGCCAGCAACTGCGGCAGCGTCACGCGGCGCAGCGCGGCGCTCGCGGCCGGTGCGATCGGCGTCGTGTTCGTCGACAACGTGTTCCTCAATCTCGGCGCGAGCGACACGTCGTGGTCGATGCTGCGTTCGGACTGGGACGCGGTGTGGACGTATATCCAGGACAATCCGGAAGCAGCGCGCGCTTCGTTTCTGCTGCCGGCCACCTCGTTCCCGCAGCAAGGCGATGTCGTCGCCGATTTCAGCTCGCGTGGTCCGGTCGCGAACGGCGGCCAGTACCTCGTGAAGCCGGACATCACCGCGCCCGGCGTCGACATCCTCGCGGCCTACACCGCGGAGCTCGGGGGACCGACGTCGACCGCGCTCGAAAACGGCACGTCGATGTCGAGCCCGCATATCGCGGGTTCCGCCGTTCTCTTGCGCGCGGTGCAGCCGAAGTGGACGCCGACCGAGATTCGCTCGGCGATCAACCTGACCGCGAAGACGAACAACATCGTCAACGCGGACAACACTCCGGCCGATCCGTTCGATGTCGGTACCGGACGCGTCGATCTCACGCACGCCGCGATGAGCGGGCTCGTGCTCGACGAGACCAACGACAATTTCGTCGCGGCGAATCCCTCGGCCGGCGGCGATCTTTCGACGCTGAATCTCGCCAGCATGGCCTCGATCGACTGCGCGACGACGTGCAGCTTCACGCGCACGTTCACGAGCACGACATTGGTCGAGCAGACCTACGACATCACGCCCACCGGGAACCTGCCGGTCGGCACGATCACTTCGTCGCCGAATCCGTTCACGGTCGCCGCGGGCGCGACGCAGGCGGTCACGTTCACGGTTGACGGAAGTCTTTTGTCGTCGGGATGGAATTTCGGCGGCGTCGAGCTCGTGCCGGACAATCTGGCGATGCCGGCTCTGCACATGCCGATTGCGATCCGGCAGTAATCGCAGAGAAGGATCGGCGTGAAAGCCTCACCGGAGGCGGGCTTCGGCCCGCCTCGTGTGCTTTTCGCCGCCACGGGCCTTTCATTCTAAGCACTGCGCCCGCATTGGAGGAAGACTAGGCGGCCCGGAACACCGCCCTTATGATCGCCCCATGTCAGCAGTACTCGAAAGACCGCAAACCATCCTGCCGGGCCGCTTCGCCTGGCTGATGGGCCTTTATTCCGAAAACTATCATCGGCTCGCGCGCCTGTTCGCGCCGCAGCGCCTTGCGGTCGGAAGCTACATTTCCTCGCTCGATGACGGCCTCGACGTTCGCCTCGACGTGCTCGAGCGCCATCGCTACACGCTCGATCTGCACTTGACCTATTGTTTCGTCGACAGCGAAACCGGCGAGCTCGCGCCTTCGGCGCAGCTGCGCATGTATCGCGACGCGCACATGGCCGAGGTGATGCACTGCCACGCGGATTTGCGCCTCGCGCGTGCGATCGGTCCGTTGCGCCCGGCGCGCAGCATTTTCCAGCAGCGCCTGCGCATGAGCTCTTTTCTCAACCGCTGGCTCGAATATCTCGCCGAGCAGGGGCACTCTATCGGCACGCTCGAACCGCTCGCGAGCGCGACTCCCGCGATCGACGAAAGCCGTGCGGACGCCGATATCAGCTCGCCCATCCTGCGCCTCGCGCGCTGAGTCAAATCACCCAGCGTCGGCTTGACACCTGCCGGTGCAACGGCGCTAATCCCGTGTCATGAGACGAGATTTCGGTCCCGGCGGAGACTCGACGGCGCGCACCGCGTTGGCGCGCGCTTGCCTGCGTCCGGCGCTTGTCGCCGCGATCGCCGCCGCGCAACCCGCGTTCGCGACCGAAACCGCGATCCTTTCCAGCCCCAATGTCATGCCCGGCGCTGAAATGGCGTATTCGGCCGGCCTCGACGGAACCACGGTCGTCGTCGGCGCGCCGGGCGAGAACGCAACCGCCGGCGGCGCTTATGCGATCGACTGCACGGCGTCGCCGTGCGCGACCCCGGTGCGGATCGCGCCCGACGATATCGTCGCGAACGACGCGTTCGGCACGGCCGTCTCGATCTCGGGCGATACGCTCGCGGCCACCGCGCCCGGACCTGAACCCGGTGCCGTCTACGTCTACGTGCGAAACGCCGGTGTCTGGACGCAGCAGGCGCGCCTGACGCCGAGCGGTGGTTCGTCCGGCGAGCGCTTCGGCGTATCCGCATCGCTCTCCGGCGATCGTCTTGCGGTCGGCGCCGATCGTGCCGGCAACTCAGCCGGCGCGGTCTATGTTTTCGCGCGTAGCGGAACCGCGTGGGTGCAGGAAGCGCGACTCACGGCCGCCGATCCGGCTTCGCGCGATGCGCTCGGCAGCAGCGTTTCGCTCGACGCCGACACGCTGGTCGCCGGCGCGCCGTTCAAGCGCGGCGCCACGACCGACAGCTATGCCAACGGCGCTGCGTACGTGTTCGTTCGCAATGGCGGCGTCTGGTCGCAACAGGCCAAGCTCGTGCCGGCGACGATTGCGAACGGAGACCTGTTCGGATTTTCCGCCGATGTTTCCGGCGACCGCGCGGTGTTCGGCGCGCCGTACACCGCGTTCGCGCGCGGAACCGCGTACGTCTTCACGCGCACGGGCTCGACGTGGGCTCAGCAAACGCAACTCGATGCGCCGTCCGGAGCCGCAGGCGACGAATTCGGCTGGTCGGTTGCGCTGGGTTCGACTGCGGTCCTGATCGGAGCGCCGTTCGCGGGACAGCTCGCCGGCGCTGCGTGCGGCAGGAGCTATGTCTTCGACGGTCCCGCTTTGGTCGAATCGGGCGCCGGCGCGATCTCGACGCCGGTCTTGAACGAAATGAACGGCTGGGCGATCGCAGCGAGCGGCGCGCGCTGGGTGTCGAGCGCGCCGGGGCACGTCATCGGCATCGACGATCACGCCGGTGCCGCATATTGGTTCGACGAAGCCTTCCTGATCTTCCGCTCGGGCTTCGATCCGTCGCCCGAATGCATCGCTGTCGAAGGCTGACGCGAGTCCGCGTCGCGCGATCCCGCTTCAATCCATCAAGCCGTGCCGCGCCGCATAGCGGATCAGCTCCGCCGTGTTGCGCGCGTCGAGCTTGTCGAGCACGCGGAAGCGATGATTCTCGGCCGTCTTCGTGCTGGTGCCGAGCTGGCGCGCGATTTCCTTGGTGGTGAGTCCTTCGACGATGAGGTGGAACACTTCGCGCTCGCGTGAAGTCAGATCGCGATACGGATCTTCCAGCTGCGCGTGCGGCTTGTGCACCTGCTGCGCCAGCACTTTCGAGGCGTGCGTGCCGAAGTAGCCGCGCCCGCTCGCGAGCGCGCGCACGGCCGCGAGCATTTCCGCGCTGGCACTGTCCTTGAGCAGAAAACCCGCGGCGCCGGCGCGCACGACGTGCATCACGTATTCCTCTTCAGCGTGCATCGTCAAGACGAGGATGCGCGCGCTCTCGAGCTCCTTGGTCAGCCGGCGCACGACTTCGATGCCGTTGAGCTTGGGCATCGAGATGTCGACGACGACGACGTCGGGATGCGTCTTCAGCGCGAGCTCGACGGTCGAGATGCCGTCGGCCGCTTGCGCGACGACCTGGCAGTCGCCGCTTCCGTTGAGGAGCGCGACGAGACCGTCGCGCACGATCGTGTGGTCGTCGGCGACCAGGACTCGGATCGGCTTCATGACACGACGTCTCCCTGCAGCAACGGAACGAGCACTCGCACCTGCATGCCTTCGCCGGGTCGCGACACGATCGTGAAGCGACCGCCGAAGAGGCGCACGCGCTCGCGCATGCTCGCAAGCCCGGTGCTATGGCCGTCGCTCGATCTCGCGAACGCGGCATCGACGTCGCAGCCGCGGCCGTCGTCGACGATGAGAAGTTGCAGACCTTGATCCTGGCGCTGCGCGAGGCGGATGACGACGTGCCTCGCGTGCGCGTGCTTGAGCACGTTGGTCAGCGCTTCCTGCGCGACGCGGAAGATCAGCGTCGAAAGATCGCCGTCGATCGGCGCGGGCAGGGCGCCGACGTCGACCTCGACATCGTAGCCACCGCTTTCCGCCGAATGACGCGCCAGCCAGTTGAGCGCGGCTTCGAGACCGAGATCGTCGAGAATCTGCGGACGCAGCACGCGCGACAGCGCACGCGTTTCCTGGATCGCCGAATCGCAGATGTCGAGCGCCTGATGCAACGGGCTCGACGCATCGCCCGCGCCGTCGACCGAACGCGCGAGCGCATCGAGCCTATGGCGCAGTGCCGTCAGCTGCTGGCCGATGCCGTCGTGCAACTCGCGCGCGAAGCGGCGCCGCTCGTCTTCCTGCACGCGCCACACCGAGCGCGCCAGCTGCTTGAAGTGCTGCTCGCCCGCGTGCAGCTGCACGAACAGGCGTTCTTGCTGTTCGCGCAAACGCGTCAGCTGCTCGCGCATCGACGCGTCGCTGGCCGCGCCTGTTTGGATTTTCGCTTCGTTCATTGCCCCATATCCGTCGCGACGCCGTAGGACGCCGCGAGCTTCTTCAGTGCCGGCTGCTGTTCGGCCGGCGTGTTCTTGAAAAGATCGGCATACGCCGAGCGGGCCGCGCGCGTCGCTTCGGATTCGCCGGAGTCCGACGCCTTGCGCAGCGCGGCGGCGCCGAGCGCGTGGATCTCGAACGCGCGCGCGTACGAGGGAAGCCGCGCGAGATCGGTGCGCGCGGCGCGATAATCGGGTATCGCGGAAACGGGATCGATCTGCAACGCCGTTTCCGCCATCTGCAATCGCAGCGGGACGCTAGCGTAGCGCGCAAGTCCCGATCGCGTCGTCGCGAGCTCGGCGGCGGCCGCTTTGCCTTTTTGCTGAGCGCCCAGCGCGCGTGCGCGCAGCAGCCGCGCCGAAAGCTCCGTGCCGTAACTGTGCGCGTTCTGCGCGGCGGCGATCGCTTCGCCTGCGCGTGCCAACGCTTCGGCCGCATCGCCGCGACCGAGCGCGATTTCTCCGCGGCGCCAGATCAGGAGCGCAGCCTGCTCGCTGTTGGTGACGGCGTCGGGTGTGAGCTCGGCGATGACCGATGCGGCCTTGTCCCAGTCGCCGGTGTCGGCCAGCGCGGCGCTTTGCAACAGCTGCATCTCGACGATGCCGCGTGAATCGTCGCGCTGCTTGAATTGATCGAACGCTTTCTGCGCATGGTCGAGCGCGGCGGCGGGCTTGCCTTCGATGCGATCGAGATCGGCGAGGCTGGCAAGGCTGATACTGCGTTCCTCGGCCATCTGCAGTTCCTCGGCGTGACGCAGACTGTCGTCGAGCGCCTGACGCGCCAGCGCGAAATTTCCGCGCGCCGTTTCGGCGAGGCCGAGGCTCTGGCGCGCACGCACGATGCCGCCGTCGTCGTTGATCGTCGAGTACGTCGACGCAGCCTGGTTCCAGTAGACCTCGGCGTTGTCGAACTCGCCGACCTGGTAATACGAGAAACCGACATTGAGCAGGCTGCTGCCGATCTGGCGCGTGTTGCCGAGCGCCTGGTACATGCCGAGCGCGCTGCGATACGAATCGAGCGCGCCGCGATAGTCGCCGCGCTCTTCCTTGAGCACGCCTTCGTCGTTGGCGAGATCGGCCAGCGCCGCGCTGTCGCCGAGAGGTTCCAGGATCGCGCGCGCTTCGTCGAGCGCACTTTGCGCGCCCTTCGGATCGCCTTGCACCGCGCGCACGGTCGAAAGATTGCGCAGGCTGACCGCGACGCCGCGCTTGTCGCCGAGCGCTTGGCGCGCCTGGATGGCTTTCTCGAATTGATCCGACGCGAACTTCAGTTGTCCGAGATTCTGATAGCCGATGCCGAGCGCGTGCAGCACGTTGGCTTGCATGCGCGCGTCGTCGAGCCGGTTGGCGAGGACTTGCGCGCGCGAAAGATAGTCGTCGACCGCGCGCTTGGAATCGCCGGCCAGGATCGAATATTTGCCGAGCGCGAACCAGGCATCGTCGTTGCGCGGATCTTCGGCGACCAGCGATTCGAGCAGCTTGATCGCGCTTTCGAAATCGCCGATCTCGCTCTTCGCGCGCGCGAGCAGCAGGCGCGCGGGATGATCGTCCGGCGTCGCCGCGATCAAGGTTTCAAGCGGCTTGACCGCATCGGCGTTTTCGCCGAGCAGGATCGCGGCGTACGCGCGCGCGCGGATCGCATCGCGCCGTGTCGAATGGGCGAGCGCATCCTTCGCGTTGCGCGCGACCGAAACCACTTCCGTCGTGCGGCCGGCGCGATCGAGCGCTTCTTCGACCGCCCACCACACGACGGGATCGTTGCTGTCCTGCGCGGTGCGCGCGAGCGCGGCATCATCGAGCGCGTGCGCGTCGTTCTCGAGATACAGGCGGCCGATCAGCTTCAAGGTCGCGATTTGAGGCGCGACGGAATCCTTGTCGTAAGCAAGGCCAAGATGCGTATGCAGGCGCTGCGACAATGCGTCGATCTGCTTCGGAAGATTTTCCGGCGTTGCCGGTTCCGTCGCCGATGTCCACGCGGCTTCCGACGCGCCGCGCTGCCACAAGGCGAGGCGCACGATGTACGCGCCGCTCGCGTCGCGATCGAGACTGCCTTCGAGCAGTTGGCGCGCGCCCAGCGTGTCGGTCACGCGCGTGCGCTGGCGTCGTGCCGCGTCGGCGTCGTAGCGAAGTTCCTTCAAAGCGCGATCGACGCGGCGCGCATCTTCGCTGCTCGCGCCGGGCGTCGCGATCAGCGAATTGGCGAGGAAACGGCGCAAACCGGCGCCGAGCTCGATGTCGGCGGCATCGTTGCCGGTCACGACGAAGGGCATCGGCGCGATGTCGGCTTCGGTCGAAACCGCTTGAATGGGCATCGTTGCCGAAGGCGCGACGCGGCGATACCAGAACGCGGCGCCGGCGCCGATCAATACGAGGACGATCGCGGCGATCGCGATCGTCGATCCGAGACGACGCGGTCGTCCATGCGGCACGCGCTTCTCGTCGATCGCGCGTACGACCGCTTCGGCGCTCTGGAAGCGACGGCTAGGCTTCAATTCAAGAAGACGCGCGCACAAGCGCACCGCGAAGCTGGGGAGATCGCGCTTGATCGTATCGGGCGGCGGCGGATCGCGAACGATGCGCTGCGCGAGCATTTCCGCCGGCGTGCCGCCGCGGAACGGCAGCGTGCCGGTCAGCATCTCGAAGAAGATGAGACCGAGCGCATAGAGATCGCTGCGTCCGTCGACGGGATCGGCGCGTGCCTGCTCGGGCGAGAGATATTCCGGCGTGCCGATGATGACGCCGCTGACCGTGATACCGGTCGATCCTGCGGAGCGCGCGACGCCGAAGTCGGTGATGCGCGCTTCGCCGTCTTCGCTGATCAAGACGTTCGCGGGTTTCAAGTCGCGATGCACGACGCCGCGCTGGTGTGCGGCGGCGAGTCCGAGCGCGAGCTGGCGCACGATCGCGATCGCGTCGTCGGGCGCGAGGCTGCCTTTGGTGTCGAGCAGCCGTTCCAGCGACTGGCCCGGCACGAAATCCATGCTGATCAGCCAGACTTCGCCGTGGCGTACGAGATCGTGGATGCGCACGACGTGCGGGCTCGACACCTGACGTGCGAGCAGCAGTTCCTGGCGGAAACGCTCGAACGCGTCGGGACGGCTGGCGAGCTCAGGCCGCAGCAGTTTCAGCGCGACGTCGACATCGAGCTCGATATCGTGCGCCTGATAGACGACGCCCATGCCGCCCATGCCGAGCAGGCGCACGATGCGGAAGCGGTCGGCGACGAGATCGCCGGCGCGAAGATCGGCCATCGCGAGCACGCCGGTGACCGTGGCGCGGCCGGCTTCGTGTTGCGGCAGGAACGTGCGGCTCGCGGTCATGCGCGGCGCTCCTGCGCGGCGATGTCCGTCCACGCGGGTGCGGCGCCGGTCCGTCCGGTCGTGCTGGCGAGCGCGGATTCCATGTGAGCCAGTCGCGCGTCGAGCTCGATCGCCGCGAGCGCAGCGGAGGCGCGTTCGGCGAATGCGCCGAGAAGATCGGCGTCGAGATCGGTAAAGACTTTCGCTTCGTCGTCGGTGTCGGCGTAAGCGACGCCGAGAAGGCGTCCTTCGTGCTGCAGCGGCAAACTGGCGAGCGCGCGGATGCCTTGCGCGACGACGCTGGCTTTGTCGTGCAGCCAGTCGCGGTCGCGTCGGTCCGAGAGGTATACCGGCCGGCGCTCGAGAATCGATCGATCGACCGCGCTGCGGCTGCCGGAGAACGCGCGGCCGCCGATGTCGGCTGAATCCATCGCGCGGACGGCGCGTACGCGCAAGTTGCTTCCCGCGTCGGCGACCAGCAGAAATCCGCGCCGGCATTCGGCGATGTCGACGATGCCGCTCAGCAGCGTGTCCATCAGGCGTTCGACGTTGTCGGTGTTGGCGATGCGGTCGATCCACAACTGAGAGGAATGCCGGCGTTCGGCGGCGCGCGCGCGCAAGTGCTCGACGGCTTCGGGCGCGACGCGCTCGAATTCGCAGAACACGTCGCCGATCGCGAGCCACTGGTCGGCCGCGAGCGCGGCGCGCGCGACGCGGTTGCCGTCGACGCGGATGCCGTTCTTCGAAGCCAGATCCTCGATCGTCCAGCCGTCCTCGGCGGTGTGGCGGATGCGCGCGTGCCGGCGCGACACCGAATCGTGTGCGAGCACGCAATCGCATTCGGGCACGCGTCCGACGACGACGTCGGCGCCATCGGGCAATACGCGGATTGCGACCGCCTGGGTGGGAACGTGAATGGAGAGCTTGGCCGGCACGGCAGCGCCTACGGCGCTCCGCTGAGCCGGTTCATCAGGAATTTCAGCGTCGCCGCGTGGCCGACGAGATCGCCCTCGATGTTGTCCAAGTCGCGCGCCGAGCGCCAGCGGTTCGGCAATGCTTCGCCGCCGTACTCGGCGCAGTGCGCGTCGAAGTTGGCGAGATGCGCGATCGCTTCGGCGTAGTTGCCGGCGTTGTAGGCGGCGAGGCTGACCTGCAGATCGACTTCGAGCGTGTGCCGCGCGGTCGGGCTGATCGCGCTGTTGTCCAGGCGCGTGCCGAGCCGCTGGTAATAATCCCTGCAGTCGGCGGTGTAGTTCGTGTCGTTCTGGGCCAGGTCCTTGATGATGATGAACTCGGAGAATCCGCCGGCGCGGCCGCGCGATCGGACGCTGCCCGATGTCACCGAATCCGTGACGTATAGGAACTGCCCGCCGATCGGCGCCTTCAAGAGGCGATACGGAGAGAACGGCGTGTAGACGAGATCGTCCGTTTCGTAGGTGACGTCGTACTGATCCTGGAACGTAAGCCCGCAGCCGGGCGGCGGTTCGACGGTCACGCGCACCGGAAACGCGGGATCGACGATCTGCGTGCCTCCGGGATGCGGCACGCGGTTGTTCTGGATGTCCGTGATTTCCGCCGGGGTCAACACGTCGGCGCTGATGCCGATGCACTCGACGGTGAGATTGCCCAGGCCCTGGGTCTCGAACTCGAGCTCGAACTCGGCGGTGTAGTTGCCGCCGTTCGGATTCGGCAGCGTGATGTCGGCCTTGGCCGTGCGGCCATCGATGATCGTCACGACCACGCCGCCGGCGAGCGCGCCCGAACACGGCAGCGCCACGGCCGCCAGCACGAGCGCGCGCAAAAGGCGTTCGCGCCAGCCGCCCGTCAATCTGCCTTCGTCTCGAAACCTCTGCACATCGTCCACCCTGTCGGAGCTGCCGCCCGATCCGGCGACGCCGCGCGGATGCGATGCGCATGCGAACGGCGACGGCCCTGGGCAGGACAGTCGCGGTCACACTAATGCACGCTCCTGCGCGAGTCGATAGGTCCTGGTCGACGCAACGCCGAACTGGGCAAATACCCTGAACGCCGCTGGGTGGAATCACCTACGGATCGCACCCACGCGGCATGACATGCTGCGTCCGTCTTCCGAATTCGCCGCCCAGGACCGGATCGCCCTCGCGCAGCCCGGCGGTTGGGTAGCGAGCGTGGGTTGCGCTGGGTGGAACCGCTCATTGAGCGGACCGGGCTGTGCCAACACGATGCCATTGCGGCGACGGCGACAACGATGGCGGTCATCGCGGCCGTCAAGGATTCCGATTGACGACGGCGCACGCCACGGCGCGCCGTCCATGAGTGCAGGATCCGGTTCTTCCCCAGCCGGACCCGCTTGGCGCGGCAGGCTCCCCGGCTCTCCGCGTCGCTGAAGGTGGGCTGCGATGCCCTCGGTCGCAGCCCACCTCAGCACCCTTGGCACAGCTCGCGGCGACGCGCATTGCTACGATCGCGAACGCTCGACTCGTCGCCGCGGTGCGACGATCATTCCTACACGATCGTTCTGGACAGCACGATGGCCGAGAGCACCGCTTCCGACGACGCGTGGCGACTGCTGCGTCCGGTCGATCCGGCGCGCGATCACATCCGCGGCGGCGGCGGTGCCGACGTCGTGACGCTGGTCGTTTACGGCGATTATCTTTGTCCGTATTGCCGGCGCCTGCGCTTGACGCTCGCCGCACTGCGCGACCGGATGGGATCGGGGCTCGCGTACGTGTTTCGGCATTTCCCGAATGAGCGCGCGCATCCGGGCGCGGAATATTTCTCGCGCGCGGCGGAGGCGGCGGCCGCACAGGGACGCTTCTGGGAGATGCACGATCGCATCTACGATGCGCAGCCGCCGCTTGCGCACGAGTCGGTGTTCGCGTTCGCCGAAGCGATCGGTCTCGACATGGCGCGCTTTCGCGCCGACATGGAAAGCGCCGCGGTGCGCGAGCGCGTCGCGGCCGATCTCGACGACGGCCGGCGCAACGGAGTGACCGGCACGCCGGCGTTCTTCATCGACGGATTGAGCTACGACGGCGCGTGGGATTTCCATTCGATGCTCGAAGTGCTGCAGCGTTCGGTCGCCGAGCGCTTGCAACGTTCGGCGCGCGTGTTCGCGAGCCTGCCGGCGTCGGCCGGCATCGTGCTGCTGCTGGCGGCGCTCGCCGCGTTGATCTGCGCGAACACGGCGCTCGCTCCTTATTACCGCGAATTCGTCGAAGCGTCTTTCAGCATCGGGCCGCCGGGAAGCGCGCTTTCGCTCAACATCGGCGAGTGGTGCTCGGAAGGTCTGCTCGCGCTGTTCTTTCTATTGGTGGGCCTCGAGATCCGGCGCGAAGTGACGGCAGGTGCGCTGACCGATCCGCGCGCCGCGGCGCTGCCGATCGTTGCCGCGATCGGCGGCGTGCTTGCTCCCGCGGCGATCTATCTCGCGATCAACCGCGGTGCGACGGCGCCGGGCTGGTCGGTGCCGACCGCGACCGACGTCGCGTTCACGCTCGGTATTCTCGCCGTGCTCGGCACGCGCGTGCCGACGGCGTTGCGCGTGTTCGTTGCGGCGCTCGCGGTGGTCGACGACATTCTCTCGATGCTGACGCTCGCGATCTTCTATCCGCATGCGCTGCATCCGGAGTGGCTGCTCGGCGCGGCAGTAGCGGTCGCGGCGATGTTCGCGCTCAACCGTGCACGCGTGTACGTCGGCTGGCCGTACGTGCTGGTGACGATCGCGCTGTGGCTGGCGCTGCACGCGGCGGGCATTCACGGCGCCCTCGCTGGCGTCATCCTCGCGGCGTTCCTGCCGACGCGTCCGGCGCCGAAAGCGTCCACGCTGCTGGCTCAAGTCGCGACCGCGCTCGCGGCGCTCGAGAACGCAGAGAACGAAGCGCGCAAGACCAAGGGCACGGCCGAGCGCATCAAGGAAACGCGCGTTTGGGAATGGGCCAGCACCAATCTCTCGGCGGCGGCGGAGCGCCTCTTGTCGCCGGTCGAGCGCGTCGAGCGTGCGCTGGCGCCCTGGAGCGCGTATGTCGTGCTGCCGCTGTTCGCGTTCTCGGCGACCGGCGTCTTGCTTGCGGTGAATCTCGATTCGCGCGACGACGTTGCGATCTTCGTCGGCGTCGTGCTCGGTCTCGTCATCGGCAAGCCGCTCGGTATATCGATCGCCTCGTGGCTGGCGATCAAGGCGCGCATCGCGATCGCGCCGATCGACGTGGGCCTTCGCGAATTCATCGGTGCGGCGTGCCTGTGCGGCGTCGGCGACACGATGGCGCTGCTGATGGCCGACCAGGCGTTTCCGCAGAGTACGCACGCCGCGATCTCGAAAATCGGTGTGCTGGCGGGATCGGTGCTGGCCGCTGTCGTCGGCGCGCTGATCCTGGCCTGGCCCTCGCTTTGGGTCCGCCGCACGATGATGACCGAGCCCGTCGTTCGATAGCGGAAACGAACTGTATCGCCGGTCACCCGTTTGTTCTGCGCGGAAAACCCGCATTTAGTGTCGCAACCAGGGAATCCTCCGATTCCCGATCCGGAGACGACGATGATCGAACGCAGACCCTTCGCGAGCCTCGGCGGCGCCAACCACGGCTGGCTCGACGCCAAGCATCACTTCTCGTTCGCGAGCTATAACGACGCCAGCCGCATGAGCTGGGGCGCGTTGCGCGTGTGGAACGACGACACCATCGCCGCGAGCACCGGCTTCCCCCCGCATCCGCACGCGGATATGGAAATCATCACGTACGTGCGCGAAGGCGCGATCACGCATCAGGACAGCCTGGGCAACTCAGGGCGCACTGAAGCGGGCGACGTGCAGGTGATGAGCGCCGGCACCGGCATCCGTCACGCCGAATACAACCGCGAGCCGGTCACGACGCGCATCTTCCAGATCTGGATCGTTCCGGATCGGCAGGGCGAAGCGCCGTCGTGGGGTGCCAAGCCTTTTCCGAAGGGCGATCGATCCGGCCGCTTCGTGACGCTCGCCAGCGGCTTCAAGGCAGACACCGACGCACTGCCGATCCGCACCAACGCGCGCGTGCTCGGCGCGACGCTCAAGACGGGCGACGAGGCCGAGTACGCGTTCGGCGAAAAGCGCTACGGCTATCTCGTGCCGGCGAAAGGATCGGTCGAGATCAACGGAACGCGCATCGATGCGCGCGACGGCGCGGCGATCCGCAACGAATCCGTCATACGCGTCAAGGCGCTCGAAGATACCGAGCTGGTGCTGGTCGACACGGCCTGATTTTTTCCTACGTTGCGCGTAGGCGATTTCTGACGCGATGATCCCACCGGCGGGCGCAGACTCCGCCGAAGAAGGCGAAGCCGTAGAACCATCGTTCACGGCTTCGCCGTTGCGAACGGGGAGGGAATCGCGATGAAAGTCAGGGGCCCGAACAACCTGCAGACGATGAAAGCGTTCGCCACCGCGATGGCGACGAACAAAGACGCCAAGCGTGCGCTCTGCTTCGGCGATTCGTGGTTTCAGTATCCGCCGAACCCGATCGATCTCAACAAGCAGCTCGCGCGCGCGTTCCGCGGCACGCTGTTCATGAGCGAAGGCGTCGCCGGCCGCGACAGCGCGCGCTGGAAACTCGCGATGCCGCGCATCCAGCGCGAGATCGGCGTATTCCAGTTCGACGCGATCCTGGTCTCGAACGGCGGCAACGACGTCGTCGGCGAGGAGATGCGCGAATTCGTGAAGACCTCCACGCAGCCGCAATCGCTCGGCTCGACCGCGTGGGGCGAGATTCCCGAGGAAGTGTTCGATCACGTGCGCCTGGAGACGTTCGAGCACGCGCTTGCCTACGTCATCAAGGATCTGAAGGAGATCGTGCAATGCCGCGATCTCTTTTCGCGGCAGTCGATCATCTATGTGCACACGTACGATTACATCTATCCGTCGGGCGTGCCGTTCAAGCTGCTCGGCGTCAAGGCAGGGCCGTGGGTCAAGCCTTCGCTCGACGCCGTCGGTCTCACCGACGAGAAAGCGCAACGCGTTCTCACCAATTGGCTGATCGATCAGTTCGCGCGCGTGCTGAAAGAATATGCGTCGCAGACGGCGAATCTTCGCGTCATCGATTCGCGCGGAACGCTGACCTCGCCGCGTCAATGGGACAACGAAATCCATCCGACCGGTCCCGGATTCGCCGCGATCGCCAAGCAGTGTTGGGTGCCGGCGCTGACGGGCGTGCTCGCGTAGCTAGATCGGCAGCAGCGAAATCCCGATGCCGATGACGATGGCGCAGGCGGCGACGATGCCGAATGCCTGCACGATCGAAAGACGTTCGTAGTTGCGCGACGCTGGAATAGGAAGGCGCATGACAATCCTCCGCGATCGCGAGGATTGTCGGCGCGGCGGATGAACGTTGCGCGGCAATGCGATTGCCGATTCGCGAAGGCTGCCGTGAGCGAAGCCTCGCGCATCGAACCGCGACGACGATCGTCGCCGCGGTTCGGTCATGTCTTCAGCTCTTCTTTTTGCCGCTCGGTGCGTCTACGACGGCATGCATCGCCGCGAGCTCGTTCGATTCGAGCGAGCCGTCCTTGTTGGCATCCCAGGTCTTGCATTGCGCATCGCTGAAGCCGCCGGCTTTGGCTTCGGCGATCGACACCTTGCCATCGCCGTCCTTGTCGAGCTTGGCGAGTGCGCAGCGGCCTTCGCCGCACTTGCCTTCGGCCGACTGCATGATCGCGTAGCCGGAAACGAGCTCGGTCGCCTGGAACGCAGGGCTGGTCGCGGCCAACGCGTTGAAGGACACGGAGCCGATGATGGCGGTGCCGATCGTGATGCTGAGAGAGTTCGTGATCTTGCTCGACATGGCGTTTGGTCTCCTCGATGGCCGGCGACGGATGTCGCGGGCGTGTGCACGGCGTCGCGAGATCGCACTCGATAAAGCGCGACGACGCGATGGCCCCAGGGTAGGAGACGCTACGCCGCATGTGGCGCCAACGCTGGTATGAAATTGCTCTGTCGTCGCAGGCGGGATGAGGCGAGGCGTCGCGCTCGCAAGTACGCAGCCGCCACGGGAATCCAGGTTCCGCGGCGGCTGCGCCTTGCATCGGGACAATCGGAGTCGGATCAGCTCTTGATGAAAGCGAGCAGATCCGCGTTGAACTGATCCGCGTGCGTGCTGGCAAGCCCATGCGGCGCGCCGGGATAGATCTTGAGCTGCGCGTTCTTGACGATCTTCGAGGACAGCATCGCGGCGTCGGCGATCGGGACGATTTGATCGTCGTCGCCGTGCGCGATCAAGGTCGGGATGTCGAACTTCTTAAGGTCTTCGGTGAAGTCGGTTTCCGAGAACTGCTTGATGCAGTCGTACTGGCCCTTGTGGCCGCCGAGCATGCCCTGCAGCCAGAACGAATCGCGAAGGCCTTGCGAGACTTTCGAGCCGGGGCGGTTCGCGCCGTAGAACGGTGTCGTCAGGTCCTTGTAGAACTGCGAGCGGTCCGCGGCGACGCCGGCGCGGATGCCGTTGAACACGTCGATCGGCAGGCCGCCGGGATTTGCGGCGGTTTTCAGCATCAGCGGCGGAACCGCGCCGAGCAGAACGGCTTTCGATAGACGCTTGGTGCCATGGCGGCCGATGTAGCGCGCGACTTCGCCGCCGCCGGTCGAATGGCCGACGAGGACGGCGCCTTTGATGTCGAGCGCATCCATCACCGCCGCGAGATCGTCGGCGTAGGTGTCCATGTCGTTGCCGTCCCAGGTCTGGCTGGAGCGGCCGTGGCTGCGACGATCGTGCGCGATGACGCGATAGCCGTTCTGGCCGATGAAGAGCATCTGCGCGTCCCACGCATCGGCGGTCAGGGGCCAGCCGTGCGAGAAGACGACGGGCGCGCCTTTGCCCCAGTCTTTGTAGAAGATTTCGGTGCCGTCTTTGGTTTTGATCGTGCTCATCGTGGTGCCTCGGTGTGGGGATAGGGGTGCCGGCGCGTGCGGGCTCGCGCCGAGCGCAGGCAGCGACGCACCGAGCGTCGCTGCCGCGGCGATGCCGGCTCCCGCCAGCAGGAATTCACGCCGGAATGGGTCGATGTGGGCGCTCATGCGGGCGCTCCGACGAGCGCAAGTCGGCGCTGCTTGCGCAGGCGCAGTACCTGCAATGTCGCGCCGATCAAGAACACGACGAATGCCGCGCCGACGGCCGCCTGCAGCTCGGGTGCATCGGGACCGGATACGAGCGGCGCGCCGGGCGGGAGGCGCGTCGAGGTTTCGGTGAAGCCCGGAATCATGTGGAAGAAGAACGTGAGTGAGTAGCTCACTGTTTCGATATAGCGCGATGCGCGCCCGAAGAAATTCGTGTAGCCGGCAACGGCCGCGACGCCGAGCACGACGAGCGTGATGATGCCGAGGACGTGCGGCTTGCCGAAACCTCCGTGCTGGAAGATGAAGAATCCGGTGAGGCAGGTCAGCACGGTCATGACGATGTAAGTCTTGCCGACCGCATTCGCGGGTGAGATTTCCTTGTCGCGGACGAGGGCGATGATGCCGGCGCCGACGGCGACGAGGCTGATCGCGGTATGCACCACACCGATGGAAGTCAAACCGAGCATGACGAGCTCCTTGAGTCGTGGAAGACGAGAGTCGAATCGTTTTGACGCAACGACGGCGCGCCGCCTCGAGGGCGACCGCGTGCTTCCTAGCGGTGGATGCGCATGAACTCCCGCGGCGACACGCCGGTCATGCGCCGGAAACGACGGGCGAAATGGCTATGATCGAAGAAGCCGAATTCCGCCGCTGCCGCCGAGATCTTCTGGCGGCCTTGCGCAAGCGCGATCTTGGCGCGCTCGATGCGCGTCTGCAGGACGTATTCCATCGGGCTCTGGCCCATGCTGATGCGGAACGCGCGCGCGAAATGGAACCGGCTGACGCAGGCCGCGCTCGCAAGATCGCTCAGCGTGAAAGCCTCGCCGAGATGCTGTTCGATATAGGCCTGCGCGCGCGCGAGCGCCTTCGGATTCAAGCCTTGGGCCGGTGTGGGCTCGCTGCGCGGGAATATCGCGCTTGCCGCTTCGCCTTTGCTCGCAAGAGTCGGGATGCCGTTGCCTTCCGCATCCATGATCGCGCTCCTCGTTACGTCACGCTGATGAATCCGTTTCGGCTATCCGCAGCCGATCCGGGCGCTTTCTCGTCGATCTCGCAGATCATCCTTTCCATGGCGATGATCTCGCAGATCATCCTTTCCATGGCGATATTGAACCTTCAATGTGCACTCGGAAACCTCATAACGTGCGAAACGCGCCTCGCTCGATCGGGTGAGCGCGCGCTTCGTCAGCGTTCGCGCAAATCCTTCGCCGGCAGCACCAACACGCGCCGGCCGAAGAGCCTCGCGTCCAGCGAATACGCGCCTGGTCCGAGCAGGCCGAGCGCGATCGCATTGATCACCGTCACCAGCGCGACCGGTGCATCGCCGGCACCAAACCGGACGATGTCGACGATCGCCAGCACCGAACTCAAAGCGGCGCCGAGCGGCGTCAGCACGCCCAGGCACAGCGCCGCATCCAAGAGCGCGCGCAGCGCGAAATCGGTTCGCGCGAACGCACCCGCGAAACGAGCCGGCTGGTCGAGAAAGAATCCCGCCGCCACGCTCACTCGCAACAACAACAGAGCGACCCCAGGCCCGCCCGCGGGAAACATGGAATAGAGTCGCTGCACGACGATGACACTAGGCGCCGGCGCCAGCGCAGTAAATCCGCGGCCGGGGCATCGTCGTCCTACTCTTTCGGGTGATGCCGCGCGCGACGGCTATCCGCGGCGGCGCCCGGTGCGATAGGGTGGCGCGATGGGGGCAGTGGCGAGCCGATACATCGATCGGGCGACCGGTCTTCGGGTGCGATGCTTCGGGCTTCTCGTGGCCGGTCTCGTCGCGTGCGCACCGGCACTCGCGCTCGAACGTAACCGCACGATCACGCAATTTTATCACCGCGCGTGGACGGTCACGGACGGCGCGCCGGGGCAGATCTCCGCGCTCGCACAAACAACCGATGGTTATATCTGGTTGTCTGCTGCTGCCGCGCTGTATCGGTTCGACGGCGTGCGCTTCGAGCGTTTCGAGGGCGCCTCCGGCGACATCCTGCCGATGGGCGCCGTGTCGGCGCTGAAGGCGCTCGACGACGGCAGTCTCTGGATCGGCTACCAGTTCGGCGGCGCGAGCGTGCTCAAGAATGGCCGCCTCGCCAACTACACCGAGCGCGAAGGCATGCCGGTCGGCACCGTGTACGGATTCGCGGTCGATGGGCAACACGCGGTGTGGGCTGCGACGGTGAAAGGGCTCATGCGTTTCGATGGCGCGAGCTGGCAGCCGGTCGCGGCGGACTGGCGTTATCCGGAAGGCAAATCGAAAGCCGTGTTCGTCGATCGCGACGGCGTGCTCTGGGCCGCGACTGGCGAAACGCTGATGACGCTCGCGCCGGGCACACACGAGTTCAAGGACACCGGACAGCGTACGGGTTGGGTTGTGCAGATGGCGCAGGCACCGGATGGCACCTTGTGGGCCGCCGATGCGTTCGGCGCGGTCGACGCGATCGCCTCGCCAGGCGGAGGACCACCACAGCGCGCGGCGTCGATTCGCGTCGAATCCGGCGGCATCGTGTTCGATCGCGACGGCGCGCTCTGGGTCGGAAGTCTCGGCGACGGCTTGCGTCGCGTCGCGTTTCCCGAACGCGCGCAGCCACTGCAGGCAGGAAGCAGCGAAATTCCCGTCGAGATGTTCACGCACATCGACGGGCTCAGCGCCGACTATGTCTGGCCGCTCATCGAGGATCGCGAAGGCAATCTCTGGCTCGGCACCAGCGGCGGCCTCGATCAGTTCCGAAGCTCGGCGCTGGTGCCCGCGCTGTTTCCGCCGGGATCGCACGATCTCGCACTGGTCGCCGGCGACGACGGCGGAGTGTGGGCCGGCACGACCAACCGCGCGATGATGCGCCTCAAGAACAAGATCATCACGTCGGTCGACGGCGCAGCGCGCACGACTGCGGCGTTTCGCGCGACCGACGGCACGGCGTGGCTCGGCGGACGTCACGGCATCTGGCGCATCGAGAACGACGTGCCCAAGCTTGTCGCGCCGCTGCCCGACGGCGTCGGCGACGTCGACGTGCAATCGCTGCTGGTCGATCGCTCCGGCGTCGTCTGGGCCGGCGTGACCAGCAGCGGAGTATTCCGCTACGCGAACGGCGCATGGAGCCGCGTCGACGATCCTGCGCTCGCGGTCGGATCGCGCAAGCTCCTGACCGCGCTCGTCATGCTCGAAGACGCGAACGGACGCATTTGGCTCGGCTACACGCGCAGCGCGCTCGCGATGATCGACAGCGGCAAGGTGAAGATCTTCTCCGCCGACGACGGTCTCGATCTCGGCAACATCACGGCGTTGCGGCAAGGCAAGCGCACGCTCTGGATCGGCGGAGAGCGCGGGCTCGCGTATTTCGACGCCGGCCACTTGCAGACGATCGATGTCGGCGGCGAGCCGATGCGCGGCATCGCAGGCATTGTCGAAACCGCGGATGGAACGTTGTGGATCCACGCGATCCCCGGAGTTTTCCGCATCGCCGCCGACGAAGTGGCGCACGCGCTCGCGGATCCTTCGTATCGCATGCGTTACCGGTTGTTCGATTTCCTCGACGGATTGCCGGCGCGGCCGACGCAACTGCGTCCGTTGCCGAGCGCGATCGAAGGCACGGACGGACGTCTGTGGTTCGCCACCAGCAACGGCGCGGCGTGGATCGATCCGAAAAGCATCGCGACCAACGCATTGCCGCCGCCGGTCGCGATCGAGTCGCTCGATGTCGGCGGCCGGCACTATCCGGCGGCGCCGAGCATCACGTTGCCCGAACGCACCAAACAACTCGAGATCGATTACACCGCGCTCAGTCTTTCCGTGCCCGAGCGCGTGCGCTTCCGTTATCGCCTGCAGGATTCCGACGGCGACTGGCAGGATGCGGGTACGCGACGGCAGGCGATTTACACCAATCTCGGACCCGGTCGCTACAAATTCCAGGTCGCCGCCGCGAACGAAGACGGCGTGTGGAACGACACCGGCGCCGCGCTCGATTTCGAGATCGCGCCGGCCTACTATCAAACGTGGTGGTTTCGCGCGCTCTACGTGATCGTGGCTGCGGGCATCATCTGGCTGATGTTCTATCTGCGCATGCTGGGCATGGTCGCGCGCGTGCGCGAGCGTCTGGAAGAACGCCACAACGAACGCGAGCGCATCGCGCGCGAGCTGCACGACACTTTGCTGCAGAGCATCCAAGGTTTGATCCTGCGCTTCCAGGCCGTCGCCGAGGAAATGCCGCAACAGAGCACCGTGCGCGGCGCGATGGATCGCGCGCTCGATCGCGCCGACGACGTGCTGGTCGAAGGCCGCGATCGCGTGCGCGATCTGCGCTCGTCGATCGGCAGCGGCAAGGACCTCGCCGAGGCATTCTCGAACGTCGGCGTGGAGCTCTCGGTGGACAACGCCGCAGAATTCCGCGTCGTCGTAGAGGGCGTGCCGCAGGCGCTCGATGCCGATGTCGGCGACGAGATCTTCCGCATCGGACGCGAAGCGCTGATCAACGCGTTCCAGCACGCCGACGCGAACACGATCGAGACCGAGATCGCGTTCGAATCCGATGCGCTGCGCGTGCGCGTGCGCGACGACGGTGTCGGCATCGCGACGCACATTCTCGATGCGGGCAGCCGCCCCGGACATTGGGGACTTCCCGGCATGCGCGAGCGCGCGATGAAGATCGGCGCGCAACTGCGAGTCTGGGGCGGAGCCGGCTCCGGCACCGAAGTGGAGCTGCGCGTGCCGGCGAACGTCGCGTATCTTGCCGATCCCGCGCCATCGTGGTGGCAGATCCTGCGGCGCATCGCCGGCGCAGGGCGTTGAGGAGAGCGACAGCGACATGAGCGATACCGAACGACGCATCCGCGTACTCACGGTCGACGATCATCCGATGCTGCGCGAAGGCATCGCCGCGGTGATCGCGCTCCAGCCGGACATGGAGCTGATCGGCGAGGCGACCAACGGCCGCGAAGCGGTGCAGCGCTTTCGCGACCATCTTCCGGACGTGACGCTGATGGATCTGCAGATGCCGGAGATGGGCGGCGTCGATGCGATCGCCGCGATCCGCGGCGAATTTCCCGGCGCGCGCATCGTCGTGCTGACGACGTATCGCGGCGACGTGCAGGCGCTGCGCGCGTTGCACGCGGGCGCGTGCGGATATCTCCTCAAAAGCATGCTGCGCAAAGAGCTCGTCGACACGATCCGCAGCGTGCATGCCGGACGCCGGCGCATTCCGCCGGAAGTCGCCGCCGAGCTTGCCGAGCACGTGACCGACGAGATGCTGACGGCGCGCGAGATCGAGATCCTGAAATGCGCCGCGGGCGGCAACGCGAACAAGGCGATCGCGGCGCAGCTCGGCATTTCCGAAGACACCGTGAAGGCGCACATGAAGAATGTGCTGGCCAAGCTCGACGCCAACGATCGCACGCACGCGGTGACGATCGCGCTCAAGCGCGGAATCATCGAGCTCTGAGTTACGTGCGTCCGAAACGTTCGCGATAGGCGCTGGGGCTCGTCGAGAGCAGGCGACGGAAATGATGGCGCAGCGTCGCCGGACTCCCGAAGCCGCTGCGCCGCGCGAGCTCTTCCATCGGGAGATCTTCGCTTTCCAAAAGCTCGCGCGCGCGCTCGACGCGGGCGCGAATCAGCCACGTTCCCGGCGCTTCGCCGGTCGCTTCGACGAAGCGGCGGTTGAATGTGCGCTCGCTCATCGCAGCGGCGCGCGCAAGCTCGGCCACCGTGAACGGATGATCGACATGCGCGCGCATGTCGGCGACGACATCCGCAAGCCGCGCGTTCTCGCGCGGCGGAACCGGCTGTTCGACATACTGTCGCTGACCACCGTTGCGATGCGCGGGCAAGACCAGTCGCCGCGCGACCTGGTTGGCGATCGCCGGTCCGAAATCGCGGCGCACGAGATGCAGCGAAAGATCGAGCCCGGCCGCGCTTCCGGCCGACGTGAGGATGCTTCCCTCGTCGACATAGAGAACGTCGGGATTGAAAAGGAGATCGGGATACGCCGCCTGCAGTGCCTGCGCGTAGCGCCAGTGCGTCGTCACACGCTTGCCGGCGAGGAGGCCCGTTGCGGCGAGGACGAAGATGCCGGAGCAGATCGACATCAGGCGCGCACCGCGAGCATGAGCGCGAAGGAGTGCACGCACGAGATTGTCGGGGACCGGAATGTCGGGTCCTTTCCATCCCGGGACGATGATCGTGCCGGCACGATCGAGCGCGCGGATGCCGGCGTCGGGTTCCACGCGAAGCCCGCCGGTTGCGCGCAGCGGGCCGGGCTCGATGGCGCAAGTGACGAAGCGATACCAATCGGCGCCGAGCTCCGGTCGCGGCAAGCCGAATACTTCGACCGCAATGCCATATTCGAACGTGCACAGCCCGTCGTAAGCGATCGCGGCGACGAGCCGGTTGGCGGGCGGGGAGGGGCGCAAACGTTTTGGCACGATATTGACGAATATAGGCAATCGTGCCACTCGCTGCAACATACCGGGCCGGCGCAACATTCGCTCCGTTCCATGACCGGAGTCTTTCCATGTCGAATGTCACTGCGATCCCCGCCGCTTCCTCCGCCGATGCGCTTGATCACTTCGAACGCGAGTTCTCGTTCGAGACCGATTGCTCGGACGTGCACGCCGCGCACGTCGCCGGCGGTTACGATTTCGTTTTGATCGACGCGCGCAGCCATGCGCTGTACGATGCGGGCCACGTGCCCGGTGCGATCAGCCTTCCGCACGGCAAGATCGTCGCGAGCAAGCTCGATCGTTATCCGATGGATACGCTGTTCGTCACGTACTGCGCAGGCCCGCATTGCAACGGTGCGGCGCGTGCCGCCGTGCGCCTGGCGAAACTAGGCCGTCCGGTAAAGCTGATGGCCGGCGGCATCACGGGCTGGCTCGACGAAGGTTTCGAGCTCGAACGTTCTGCGGACGCCGCCGAAGCGGCCTGACCGACGATCTACATCAAGGTGAAAGCTCTCGGAAACCCGGCGCTCGCATACTCGCCGCCGTGCAAGGTACGAAGTCTTCGGACGGAGCGTCGTGGCGGGCTCGAACGGTTATTCGCTGACGGAAGCGGGCGCGCCGTCGCTGCAGCGTTGGCGGCGGCGCACTGCGCGCTGGCTGGTGCGCAAGGCTTTCGGCGCCAGCGCCGGAACGGTCGCGCAGACGTTGCTGCCTGCGCGCGGCATTCATCGCGTGCTGGTTTGTCACATCAGCCATACGCTGGGCAACACGCTGCTGCTGACGCCTCTGATCCGCGAACTGCAGCGCACGTATCCGGGCGCCGAGATCGACGTCGTCACGCGCTCGCCCGTCGCCGACGACATCTTCGGTGCGTTCGCCGGCGTGCGAAAGATTTATCGGCTGCCGCGTCATGGTGTCGCCGCGCCGCAGCGGCTGGCGGGAATTCTCCGATCGCTGCGCACGAACCGTTACGATCTCGCGATCGATCCGTGCGTACGCTCGCAATCCGATCGCGTCTGCGTGATGGCGGCGCGCGCGACCTGGAAGCTCGGCTACGTCGCGGCCAAAGGCGGTGACTTGAGTCACGCGATCGCCGTGCCGCGTCATGTGCGTCACGTCGGGCAGCTGCCGGTACATCTCTTGCGATGCGCGACCGGACACGCGGACGACGCGGCATTTCCTCCGCTCGATATCGGCTTGACCGTGGAGGAACGCGCACGCGGCTGCGAAATTCTTCGCGGCGTCCTCGGCACGGAGCGCGAGGCAAATCCAATCGTGGGGCTTTTCACGCAGGCGACCGGAGCGAAGCATCTCGGCGCGGAATGGTGGCAACGGTTCGCGCGAAAACTCGCGGAGATTCGGCCGGATGTCCGCATCGTCGAAATCGTGGCGCTCGCCGGCGATTCGATGCTCGACAATCAATACCCGACGTTCTATTCGACGGATCTGCGCCGGCTGGCTTCGGTGTTGTCGGCATTGCAACTCTTCGTCGGCGCGGATTGCGGCGTCATGCATCTTTCGTGCGCCGCGGGCACGCCGACCTTCGGCTTGTTCCGCGGCACCGATGTCGCCGAGTGGGGACCTTACGGCGAAGGCAATCGTGCGATCGAAGTCGGCGCACGGACACCCGAGGAAATCGCCGACGAGCTGCGTGCGCCTGCCGCGTTACATTCACAGCCGGCATAAGCCAAGCGCGATTTCCGCACGAGAAATAATCTCCCGCGCGAGGGCTTTTGATCGCGCAGGCTGCCCTTATGCAAGGGAACGGCGAGCGGATCGCTGCGATCCCGCCGCACTCATCCATTGCTCGAGCGGAGTCATCCTCATGTCAAAAATCAACGCAGCCGCCTCCGGCACGTTCCGCATCGGCGGCGATCTGGAAGTGCATCGCCTCGGCTTCGGCGCGATGCGCATCACCGGCGCCGGTATCTGGGGCGATCCGCCGGACCCCGAAGAATGCCTGCGCACGTTGCGCCGGCTGCCGGACCTGGGCATCAAATTCATCGATACGGCCGATTCGTACGGACCGGATGTTTCCGAGGAATTGATCCGCGAGGCGTTGCATCCCTACAAAGGCATCGTCGTCGCGACCAAAGGCGGGCTCGCGCGGACGGGTCCCGATCAATGGATTCCACTGGGTCGTCGCGAATACTTGATCCAGCAGGCGCATACGAGCCGGCGGCGCCTCGGCGTCGAGCGCATCGATCTCTGGCAATTGCATCGCATCGACGGCAAGACGCCGCGCGGCGAGCAGTTCGAGGCGGTGCGTCAGCTGATCGGTGAAGGCGTGATCCGCCACGCGGGCTTGAGCGAAGTCTCGATTGCAGACATCGAAGCCGCACGTAAGGTGTTTCCGGTCGCGACCGTGCAGAACCGCTACAACCTCGTCGATCGCACGAGCGAGGACGTGCTGGACTATTGCACGCAGCACGGCATCGGATTCATTCCGTGGTTTCCGCTCGCGGCGGGCGATCTCGCCAAGCCGGGATCGATCCTCGACACGATCGCGAAGAAGCATGGCGCGGCGCCAAGTCAAGTCGCGCTGGCGTGGATCCTCAAGCGAAGCCCGGTGATGTTGCCGATTCCGGGCACGTCCAAGGTTTCGCATCTCGAAGAGAACGTCGCCGCGGTGCGCATCGATTTGTCGGACGAGGATTTCCAGGCGCTGGATCGGGCGGGGCGCTCGGCGGCAGCCGCTGCTTGACGCAGTCGATGAGTTCGCGAGCGTACGCGAAGGCGCAAGAAATCTAACGCGACGAGCCGAATTGCGATACGCGGATCGGCTCGTCGCTATGGCGCGAACTCTCTTAGTGATTCGCCGCGGGGCCCATGTAGCAGGTCGAAGGCGCTTTTCCTCCGGTCGGCGCCGACATGCACGGTTCCTGTTTCCACGCTTCGAGCTGCTGGCGCGTGCCGTGGCGCGCGTCTTCTTCCTGGCCGTAGGTATGGCAGCTCGTCACCGGAATGTGCGAGCCGATCGGCGCGTCCTTCTTGCAGATCACGCGATCGCGGTCGCGCTTGGTGAGAATCGAATTGACGACTTCCTGATCGTTGAAAAGCTTGATCTTGGTGTCTTCCTTCATCGCCTGCACCGTGGCGCTTTCGTCGAAAAACCCAGCCATTTCCGTCAGTTTCTGCTCGACCTGGACGCGCTCGTCGGGCTTTACGTATTCGTAGCGGCCGCCCTTCTGCATCTGTTGGCGCACGTCTGCGGATACGGTGGCGAAAGTTTCCTTGGTGTCCGCGTTGAACGTCTTTTCCTTGTAGTTCTCGGTGGCTGCGGCTGAATGGAAGGCAAGAACTGAAACTAGGGTGGCGATCGCGATGCTGGTCTTCATGGTCCCCTCTGCTTGCCGCTCATCTTCGAAGCGGCGTTCGGAAATCCCGCGTCGGGCACGGTGGTTGCCCCGACGAAGCCATGCTAGCGCCATGGTTCTGGATAATCAACGACGACATTCGTACTATATGCGTCGTCGTGAAGATGGCAGGCGGGGCGCGCGCGAAGTCGCGGCGGCGTTCGACGCAGACCGTTGGCAGAAATCGCGAGAAGAGAGGATCCGCGGGATCGCCCGCGATCGAAATTCAGCGGTGAGGGCGCCGAGGCGTCGTAGGTAGACCCAGCCCGGTCAGGAGAACGATGCCGCCGTAACGCGTCAATTGCTTGGAGAACATCTCCGCGCGTTCTTCCGCGACGGATTGCTTTTCGGCTCGCACGTCGACGGTGACCCAGTCGGCATAGTCGTCGCTGCTTCCGAACGCGATGATCGTCACGCGCGTGCCCGGATATTTGATGCCGATATCCAAAGCCACCACTTCGGCTGTCTCGCGGACGCTCATGGGCTCTTCGCGGATGGTTCTGGCGAACGAAAGCAAGGGCATCGCGCCCTCCTGCAATCCATCGACTCCCCGGAGTCCACGTTATACGCGTTATGCCAACGTCTCTGTGGGTAAACGGCTTAGCGGGGTGTAGGAGATTTCTTACGAGCCGAAACTGCGGAGCGGACTCAACAGCGCTCGGCGAAGAAGGAATGGCGGCGAACGCTTCCAGCATCGATCGCGATGCAGGAAGCGCGAATTTCGCTTTGCGCATCGAAGCGAGAGTGCGACGCTTCGCCACACCGGCGCCTCTACGTTTGTGTGGTCGTAATGCATGAGAGGCGTCGATGCCCGATGGGCGAAGTCATGCGATCGGTCCGATCGTGCGCACGGAGACTTCCACGTCGTCGGCGAATGGCACGGACAAGTAGCCGTGTTCACCCGAGCGCACACGTGCGAGATATTCCGGGCTTGCATCCGCATTGTCGGCGACGACGAGCGCGCCGGCGTGCAGGCGCTCTTCGAGCAAAGCGAGCACCGCGGGATAGAGCGCCTTCGCGCCGTCGAGCAGCACGAAGTCGATCGATGCCGGCAGATCGTGCGCTAGAGAGTCGAGCGCATCGCCGGAGCGCAGCTCGACCAGATCCGTGACGCCGCCCGCTTCGAGGTTCGCGCGCGCGCGTGCGAGCTTGGACGCCTCGAACTCGGTGCCGATCAATCGTCCACCGCCGTTGTCGCGCAGCGCCGCCGCGAGATGCAGCGTCGAGATGCCGAACGAGGTGCCGAACTCGACGATCGTGCACGCACGCATCGCGCGAGCGAGCATATAGAGAAGACGCCCGGTTTCGCGCGACACCGGCAGCGGATGGTCTTTGAGGCTCGCGTAAAACGCGGCGTAGTTGGCGCGATTCGCGCGGCGCTGATCGGGTGCGCGCCGGTTCATCTCTTCGGTCAGCGCGTGCTCGGACGCATCGGCCTCGGCGAAGAGGCGCTCGAGAAGCGGTGCCAGCGGAAGTGTCGTCAAAGTCGTCATGAGAATCTCCAAGGATTGCAGAAGGAAGATCCGCACGGCGAACCGGCTCGGAATCGCGACATCAAGCACGACGCAACGGAGCGTTCGAGATCGAAGGCGCAGGCGCGAGCAACGAATGTTTGGCGAGATCGCAAACCGCCGTTCGACACGCGTCGAGCGGACGAAGCCATCTGAGGAGATTGCGATGAGAGCGATCACGTCACCAATACCCAGCGTTGACCCGCGCCCCGATGCCAGATCGGTGCGGAACAGCGCGTTGGTTGACGTGAACGCTTACGACTGCGAATGCAGTGGATGGGTATATAGCAGAGGGTCACCGCGCCGTACAAGCGGGCGGGGAAACGTCGATTATTTTCTTGCCGATGGGTTCGAGGCGCGATAGGTCACGGCTGCAATCGGAGCCCTCGGACCTTCAGGCATAAAAAAACCCCGCGTTTTAGCGGGGGTTTCGTATTCTCGTCGGACGTTGTTGACGTCCGGATGAGTAGATGGCGGAGCGGACGGGACTCGAACCCGCGACCTCCGGCGTGACAGGCCAGCATTCTAACCAGCTGAACTACCGCTCCGCGTTTTGCTTTTGAAACCCAATCCCCTTGCGGGGGTCGCCTTTCACTTTCTTGGCGTCCCCAAGGGGATTCGAACCCCTGTTACTGCCGTGAAAGGGCGGTGTCCTAGGCCTCTAGACGATGGGGACGCATCGAAACTCGAGATCGGAACCGAAAAATCGCACTCAATTACTGGTGGAGCCAGTCGGGATCGAACCGACGACCTCTACAATGCCATTGTAGCGCTCTCCCAGCTGAGCTATGGCCCCGAGAGAGGCGCGGAAGGATAGTGACGTGGCGGGGGTCCGTCAACAGCGCGGGACGAAATATTTCGTTCCGGCGTCAGTTGCGCAGCGATTCGCGCACGCGACGCAGGAGGCCGGTGCGGTCGTTCGGCGAGGTGACAGGTAGCGTCGCTTCGCATTCGACGTAGCCGAGCGCGTGATACGCGTTGATGAAATCCGCGACGTCGGCGACACCGGCGGTGCTCTGCGCGGCGATCTCTTCCAGCGTGCCGGTGCCACGCATCATCGACGTGGCGATGCGGAAATGCTTGGGAAACTCGCGCTCGACCTGCGGCCAGCGCGTCAGGCGATAGCGCGCGCTGGACGGCAAACCGGCGTCGAGAGTGCCTTCGCTGCGCACCAGGCGCGCGAACCAGACCAGGCGCGCGTACGGCTGCGCCTGCAGGATCTCGGTCGCCTGGGCGAACTCGGCGGCGTCGAGGTGGATCGGCTGATCGTGTCGCAGCGGGCGCTTGCACCAGCCGGTCAGGGGCTTCAGGCCCACTCCGGCATACCAGCGCTGGCGCGCGGGGTCGACGATGATCGAGGGCAGGCCCTCGGCGACGAGGCGCACGGGACCGTCGTGCTCGTCGAGAACGCTCAGAAGCTCGTCGACGAAATACGTCTGCGGCTCTTCCGTCGCTTCGACCTTGATCGCAGCAGGCGGCAGCTCGGTCGGCAGCGGAGCTGCCACCTGCGCTTCGTAGATCTCGGCGTTCGCTGCGCGCATCGGTTCGGACGTCTTGGGTTTGCCGGCGTCGAGGCCCTCGCCGATGCGATTGAGGAGCGCGACCAGCTCGCCGCCGATCGCGGGTTTGCGCAGCGAGAATTCGGGTTCCATCGGCTCGATCGCGCTGGTGTAGGCGATGACCAGGCGTCCGCGGGAACGCGCTCGCAGCCAGTCCATCTGGCCGTACGTCGATTCGATATCGACCAGCAGCAAATCAGCTTCGGTCGCTCCAGCGCTTTCCCAGTTCGACGACAGCTTGCTGCGGTGACGTTCGAGCAGGGAGACGATGCGTGCAGCGTCCTGCTCGTTGGCTCCGGTAATGGCGATGGTGCGAGTCGTGTGCATGGCGGCGGCCCCAGGGATTCGCGATGGGTCCGGATCATGCAAACGGTATGCCTGCCTGAACAGCCCGCTTCGGGCCGGCCGTTTGCGCAAATACGACGAAGTTTGTCAGGCCTCGACGGCGGCGACGGGGATCTCGGCGTCGGGGCCGCGCTCGCGCTGCATTTTCCAGAGCTGCGCGTAGCGGCCGCCTTCGGCCAGGAGCTCCTCGTGCGTGCCGCGCTCGACGATGCGGCCGTGCTCGAGCACGAGGATCTGGTCGGCGTGGACGATCGTCGACAGGCGGTGGGCGATGATCAACGTCGTGCGGCTTTCGGCGATCTCGGCGAGCTCGCCTTGGATGATCTTCTCGGTGCGCGTGTCCAGCGCAGAGGTGGCCTCGTCGAAGACCAGGATGCATGGGTTCTTGAGCACGGTCCGAGCGATCGCCACGCGCTGCTTTTCGCCGCCGGACAGTTTGAGGCCGCGCTCGCCGACCTGGGTGTCGTAACCCTGCGGCAGCGATTCGACGAACGTATGGATATGTGCCGCGCGCGCAGCCGCGATGATTTCCTCGCGCGTCGCATCCGGACGGCCGTAGGCGATGTTGTAGTAGATCGAATCGTTGAACAGCACGGTGTCTTGCGGAACGATGCCGATCGCGCGGCGCAAGGACTCCTGCGTGACCTCGCGGATATCTTGCCCGTCGATCGTGATGCGCCCGCCGCTGACGTCGTAGAAGCGGAACAGGAGCCGCGCCAGCGTCGACTTGCCCGCGCCGGTGGTGCCGACGACCGCGACGGTCTTGCCAGCCGGAATGCGGAAATCGACGCCGCGCAGGATCGGCCGCGCCTTGTCGTAATCGAAATCGACCTGCTCGAAGCGCACTTCGCCACCGCCAAGCGCGAGCGCCTTCGCTCCGGGTGCGTCCTCGACTTCCTGCGCTTCCTCGAGCAGCGCGAACATGCGCTCGATGTTGGTCAGCGCCTGCTTCACCTCGCGATAGACCATGCCGAGGTAGTTGAGCGGGATCGAGAGCTGGATCAGGAATGCGTTGATCAGGACGAGATCGCCGAGCGTCAGCGTGCCCGCGACGACGCCGGCCGACGCGCGCCACAGCAAGAGCGTGAGACCGACCGCGACGATGCTGGCCTGGCCGATGTTGAGCACGGCGAGCGTCTTCAGGCTCTTGACCGTCGCTTCTTCGTACTTGATCAGGCTGCCGTCGTAACGCGAGAACTCATGCTTCTCGTTGCCGAAATACTTGACGGTTTCGTAGTTCAGCAGCGAATCGACCGCGTGCGCGTTCGCTTCCGTGTCGGCGGCGTTCGCGGCGCGGTAGAAACGAAGGCGCCACTCGGTCACCGAGAACGTGAACGTGATGTACACCGCCAGCGTCGTCAGCGTGATCGCGGCGAAGCCCCAGTCGTAGCGCACGATCAGGATGCCGCAGATGATCGCGACTTCGAGCAGCGTCGGCAGGATCGTGTAGATCGTCCAGTCGAGAAGATCGGACGTCGCGGTCATGCCGCGCTCGACGTCGCGCGCGACGCCGCCGGTGCGCCGATCCAGATGGAAGCGCAGCGACAGCGCGTGCAGATGCTCGAACACGCGCAGCGTGATTTGGCGCGACGTGCGCGCCATCACGCGCGCGAACACGATCTGACGCAACTCCTGGAACATCGATGCCGAAAGCCGCAGCGCGCCGTACGCGACCAGCAGCAGCAACGGCACCAGGAGCGGCTTGGGCGCGATATCGAGCTTGTCGACCAGGTGCCCGAGCACCACCGGCACGCCGATGTTGGCCAGCTTGGCGACGACGAGAAAACCGAGCGCTATGCCGACGCGCAGCCGGTATCGCCACAACTGCGGCCACAGGCGGCGGAATACGGAAACCAGGCTGGCGGGACGGGAATCGGGTGTCGACATGGAGTGCGTCTTTACATGGGGATGCAGCGTTCATTAACAATCGGTCGCATTCGCGCGGCATTATGATCGCCGCACCCTGATACGGAGGAATCGCCATGCGTTCGATATCCCTCATCGCTGTAGCGCTCGCGCTCGGCAGCGGCCTCGCTGTCGCCGAAACGCCGGCGCCTGCCGCCGCACCTGCCAATCCGAAAGCGCCGCACGGCGCCAAGGTTTTCATCGAATCGCCCAAGAACGGCGCGACGGTCGGCCAGGACGTCACCGTCAAGTTCGGCGTGAAAGGCGTCGTGATCAAACCCGCCGGCGATGCGACGCCGGATTCGGGCCATCACCATCTCCTGATCGACGCCAAGGAGCTGCCGCCCGCGAGCGCGCCGATTCCCAACGACGCGACGCACAAGCACTACGGCAAAGGCCAGACCGAAGACACGATCCATCTCGAACCCGGCAAGCACACACTGCAGCTCGATCTCGGCGACGCGGCGCATATGCAGTTCGCGCCGCCGGTGGTGTCGAAGAAGATCACGATCACGGTGAAGTGATAGATACCCGTCATCCCGGCGAAAGCCGGGATCCATTTGCTATTCACTTGTTGTTAGCTAAATGAGCGAAAGCAAAGTCAAAATGGATCCCGGCTTTCGCCGGGACGACGGCAATGTGAAGCGGTGATCGGGTGATCGGCTGAGCTTCGAGCCGTCAGTCGATCGGCTCCTCCAGCATCAACTCCCGCGCATACCGCACCGGCGGCGATCCGAACGACAGCACCGTGTCGTGATAGCGCTTGAGATCGAACTTGTCGCCCCAGCGCTTTTCGGTCTCCTTGCGCAGATCCAGATGTTCCTGCCAGCCGACGAAATACGTCGGCAACTGCGCTGACGTGAGCTGCGCGCGCACCCATTTGCCGGCGGCTTCGCGTTCTTCTTGGAACGTCTTGACCGTCATCATCTTCATCGCGTCTTCCTGGCTCATGCCGTCGACGTGGATGGCCTGATCGAGGATCGCGTTCGATATTGCGCGCAGATCCCATTTCAGGTGCACCAGATGAAACAGCGGATCGTTGTCGAGATAGCCCTCGTCCGCCATGACCTTTTCGGAGTACACCGCCCAGCCTTCGACGAACGAACCCGAATAAAGCACCGCGCGCAGCACCGAAGGATGCTTGTTCGAGTGCCAGAGCTGCAGATAGTGGCCCGGCATCGCCTCGTGGATCGTCAGCTCGTTGATCGAGCGCGTGTTGTATTCGCGCAGGAACGAATCGACCTGCTTCTTGGTCCAGTCGCCCGGAATCGGCGACACGGCGTAGAACGTGTCGAGCCCCTTGTCGAGCGGACCCGGCGGATCGCAATACGCGAGCGCGACGCCGCGCTGGAATTCCGGCATCGGGATGATCTTGACCGGCGAATCCGGCATCGTGACGAGATTCTTGGTGCGCACGAAGTCGGTCGTTCTCGCCAGCGCGGCTTCGGCCGTTTCCATCACCTTGTCGCGCGCAGGACGATCCGCATACGCAAGCTCGAGCGCCGCCTGGATCGCGGCCTGTTGCTGCGCATCGCTCGGTGCGTCGGGCATCGGCGGCGCCTTCGGCTTTCCAGCGAGCACCTTGCGCGCGATCTCGTACATCTCCTTGCGCGTCGAATTGAGCGCGGCTTCGGCACGCTGCCGGATCTCGGCGCGGCCGAGCGTGGAATTGAGCGCGAAGCCGAGCTTGGCGTCGTAGAGATCCTTGCCGATGCGGAAATCGCCTTTCGCGTTCGGCACGAGCTCTTTGTCGAGCCAGGTCTGGGTCTCTTCGACCGACTTGCGCAACGCGGCGACGGCGGCGTCGAGCTTTTGCTTGTCCGCGTCGGGCAGTTCCTTCGCGTGCGGCATGATCAATCCGTCGACGAGGCTCAAGACGCCCTTGTTCTGCTTGGCGACGGTCTCGGCGTGGATTTTCGGCACGCGCTTGGGATCGAGATTCGCGCGCATCTGCTCGAAGAGTTTCGGCAGTTTCTCCATGCGCGCGGTCGCCGAGCGCAGGCGATCGGGCCACGGCGCGAAATCGCGCGCGACCAGCGTGTACAACGCGCCACCCGAGAGCTGGCTGTAGATCGTCGGATCCCAGGCCCAGCCTTGCAGAGTCTCGATCGCCCAGACGTCCGAGCGCAGCTGATTGCGCAACATGCCGTAATCGACCTGGTTCTCGCGCGAGAGTGTGGTGTGGTCGATCTTTTCGAGATCGGCCAGCATGCCGCGCGAGAAATCCAGACTCGCCCTGCGGCCTTCGGCGCTGAGATCGTCGATCTCGGCGTCGAAGCGGTGATCGCCGATCTGCGTCGCGCTGGTTGGATTGGCTTTCATGAAGCCGTCGAGCCAGCGCTTGGAAAGGTCGGCGAATTGCGTGTCGGCGCTCGGTGCCGCGGGTTCGGCGGCGGGCACCTTCGCAGTCTCCGCCGGCGGGGGCGGCGAAGGCGAGCAGGCGGACATCAGCAAGGCGATCGACAACACGAGCAGCGAACGTGGCATAGCGGTGCTCCAGGGTTTTATTGACAACGCGCATCTGTCATTCCGGCGAAAGCCGGAATCCATCTTGTTTTGATCTGCGGCTCAGAAATCAAAATGGGTCCCGGCTTTCGCCGGGACGACGACGTTGCGGAACTTTACCGCGTCGACCGCTTCGCCTCGTGCTGCTTTGCAGCGAGATTCAACGCATACGTCGAGAAGCCGTCGCCGTTGTCCTTCGCGAGACTGACCTCGTTCAAACCTGCGGCCTTGGCGACATCGAGCTTGCCTGTTGCCGACGTGAACACGATCGGTCCCCGGGTCTTCGCCGGCACGAAGCGCCAGTTGCGTTCCGATCCATCGGAACCGCGCGCGAGATGCTTGTGCTCGCGCACCCAGTCGATCAGCACATCGCGATTCGCGTCCGGCGCGGACAGCACGATGTTCGAGCCGTCGAGTCCCGGAAAATGTCCGCCGCCGCTCGCGCGGTAATTGTTCGTGACGACGATGAAAGCCTGCTTCGCATCGACCGGTTTGCCGCGGTAGCGAAGATCGCGGATGCGATCGCCGGTCGCGCGCGTGATGTCGATCGCGTACGTGAGACCGCCCTGGATCACGTCGAAGTTGTAGCTCGGTACCTTGCGGTTGATCAGCTCCTGCGCTTCCTTCTTTGCAGGATCGATGCGGTTGAACAGCTCCGCCGCGCGTTCGAGCCAGGCTTTCAGCGTCGCGCCGTCGATCTTCACGGCCGTCAGCGTGTTCGGATAGAGATAAAGATCGGCCGCGTTGCGGATCGCGAGCGGTCCGGCGGCGATGTCGGTGAAATCGGTCGGACCGCCGAATCCGGCCTTGAACGGCGCCGCCGCCGAAAGCACCGGCACGTCGGCGAGCTGCGGCAGGTTTTTCGCGACATAGCGTTCGACGTATTCGCGCTGCGCCGTGTTGACCGGCTGCAACGCCGTCACTTCGCCGATTTTCGCGAAGTACGTCGTCATCGCGAAATCGCTGTCGCCGATCGGCGTCGAGACGTACGCGACCGTCGCTTCGTGCACCGGCTTCACCAGTGCGGCGATCTCGGGATCGGGCGCGACGAAGCTTCCGTCATCATTCTTGATGTCGCGCACTTCGGAATGCGTCGCCGCGGCGTCGATCGTCCAGTGGCCGTCCTTTCGCACGAGCGCGAGATCGATCACACCGAGGCTCTTGCCCCAGTAATTGCCCATCACCGCCGGTTTGCCGCGGATGAATCCGCGCGCGTTGTCGACTTCGGGCAGCCCGTTGTAGCGCGACTTCGGGTCTTTCGGATCGGGAAACGCCGCGTGCGAGTGGCCGAGCAGCAGCACGTCGATGCCGGGCTCGGCAGCGAGATGCCAGTTCGCATTTTCCATCACCGATGCGTACGGCGAGGTGTCGATGCCGCCGTGCGAGATCGCGACGACGAGATCGACGTCGTGTTTGCGAAGCTCCGGCAGGAATTCGCGCGCGGCTTCGACCACGCCTTTCGTATAAACCTTGCCTTCGAGATTGCGTTTGTCCCACTGCATGATCGGCGGCGGCGTGAAGCCGATGAAACCGATGCGGATCGTCGTTTCGATTTCGCGGCCGTCCGCCGTGCGGACCTTGATGTCCTTGTCGACCCAGCCATAGGGTGCATAGATCGGTTTGTCGTCGCGCGTGCTGAAGACGTTGGCGAGCGCGATCGGGTACAACGGTCCCTTGCAGCGACGTTTTTCGATGCCTTCCACGTTCATCGAACCATCGTCGGTGACCTGCGCGAGAAACGGCAGCCCGTAGTTGAACTCGTGATTGCCGATCGTGCCGCCGTCGTAACCGAGCGCATCCATCGCGCGGTACATCGCGAGCTCGTCGTCGCATCCGGCCGGCTTGACCAGCGCCTGATAGTCGGCGAGCGCGGTGCCCTGGATCGTGTCGCCGGCGTCGAACAGCATCGTGTTCGCGAACTCGCGCCGCGCTTCCTTGACGCGCGTCGCCATGCGCTCGAAGCCGAGCGAAGGATCCTCGGCGAGCCTGTAGTAGTCGTAGGAAAGGATGTTCGAGTGGATGTCGGTCGATTCCAGGATCGCAAGCTCCGCACGCGTCCCGTCCGCAACCTTCGCCGGCGCTGCGGCCGGACCTGATGCCGCGGGACGCGACGGATCGCACGCGGCGAGTGCAAACGTAAAGACGGCAGCAGCGAGAAGGCGTACGGGCAAGTCCATGAATCGATCCGGGAAAAAGGCGAGGGCGGCACAAAGTCGCATTGTGCCTCAGGCGCGTGACCGTTCGGCGTTTCGCGCTCCGGATCGGCTAAACTTGCGCGCCGCTTTTTCTCTCGTCGTTCGATGACCATCCGCACCCGTTTCGCTCCGAGTCCCACCGGCTACCTGCACATCGGCGGCGCGCGCACCGCGCTCTACTGCTGGCTGGAGGCGCGGCATCGCGGCGGCGAATTCATCCTGCGCATCGAAGACACCGATCGCGAGCGTTCGACCGAAGAAGCCGTACAGGCGATCCTCGACGGCATGCATTGGCTCGGGCTCGATGCCGACGAAGGTCCGTACTACCAGACCTTGCGCATGGATCGCTATCGCCAGGTCGCCGAGGATCTGCTCAAGGCCGGGAAGGCGTATTACGCGTACGAATCGAAGGAAGACATCGAGGCGATGCGCAATGCCGCGATGGCGAAAGGCGAGAAGCCGCGTTACAACGGTTATTACCGCGAGCGCAACGAGCCGCTGCGCGAGGATCCGAATCGCGTTCTGCGTTTCAAGAATCCGACGTCGGGCAGCGTCGTGTTCGACGACAAGGTCAAGGGCCGCGTCGAGTGGAGCAACGAGGAGCTCGACGATCTCGTCCTGATCCGCTCCGACGGTTTCCCGACCTACAACTTCGCAGTCGTCGTCGACGATATCGACATGAAGATCAGCCAGGTCATCCGCGGCGACGATCACGTCAACAACACGCCACGCCAGATCAACATCTACCACGCGCTCGGCGCGTCGGTGCCGGAGTTCGCGCACCTGCCGATGATCCTCGGCCCGGACGGACAGAAGCTCAGCAAGCGCCACGGCGCGGTCGGCGTCATGCAATATCGCGACGACGGATTCCTTCCGCACGCGCTGCTCAACTATCTCGTGCGCCTCGGCTGGTCGCACGGCGATCAGGAGATCTTCTCGAAGGACGAGATGATCTCGTTGTTCGACATCGCCGACGTCAACAAGTCAGCGTCGCGCTTCGACGTCGAGAAGCTGTCGTGGCTGAATCAGCAATATTTGAAGAGCGACGATCCGTTGGAGATCGCACCGCATTTCGAATGGCACCTGCGCGCTGCCGGCATCGATCCGGAAAAAGGCCCCGATCCGGTCGACGTCATCGTGGCGTTGCGCGATCGCGCCAAGACGCTGAAGGAAATGGCCGAGAAGGCGCGCGTCTGGTACGCGCCGCTCGAGCAGTACGACGACGCGGCCGTCGCCAAGCATCTGAAGACGGCCACTGCGCGTCCTGCGCTCGAAGCCGTGCACGCGAAGCTCGCCGGACTCGAAGCGTGGACGGTCGAGAACGTGCACACGGCGATCGAAGATGCGGCGGCGGCGATCGGCGAGGGCATGGGCAAAGTCGCTCAGCCCTTGCGCGTCGCGCTCACCGGCACGCAAGTCTCGCCATCGATCGATCACACGACTTTCCTCGCTGGCCGCACCGAAGCGCTGCGGCGCATCGAAGCGGCACTGACGAAGATCGACTGAGCGGCGATCGATATGGCTTTGGAATGCACGTTCCAGGCACTGGCGAACATCGACACGACCGATCCCGACGCCGTGCAAGCGTTGATGCAACAGTGCATTTCAACGCTGCTCGATCCGCAGCTCTGGGCATGGGTGCTGGGATTGACGCTGGTGTGCGCGCTCGTCGGCGCGATGATCGGCTGGGCGAAGGGTCGCTGGCTCGCCGGACTGATCTGGGGCGCCGCGCTCGGGCCGATCGGCTGGTTCGTGATCGCGCTCTCGAAGTCGAGCCTCGGCGAATGTCCCGAATGCGGCCGGCGCAATCGCACCGACGCGAAAGTCTGCCGCTACTGCGGCATTGATTTCCGCAAATACGCCGGCCAGTCCAGCCGATCGCGCCTCAAGGCGCAGGATCGCTCGCGCGGCTGGTGAACGCGCGGGCTTGATCGCGGCGCGCGGCGCCGCCATTTCATGGTTTCCATGACGCGCGACGCGCGCAGGGTTAAGATCATCCGCAACCCGGAGTACCGATGCACCGACCTTCGAGCCAGCGCCACGGCCGCCACCAGCACCAGCACGATGCGAAAGCATTCGTCGGCGCGGTGGCGAGCGCGTGCGAGCTGCGCGGCCTGCGTCTGACGCCGTTGCGCCTGCGCGTGCTTGAGCTCATCGCCGAATCGGAAAAGCCGGTCAAGGCGTACGATCTTCTCGATCAACTGCGGGAAGGCCGCGGCGGTGCCGCGCCGCCGACGGTCTACCGCGCGCTCGATTTCCTGCTCGAGCATCGCTTCATCCATAAACTCGAATCGATCAACGCGTTCGTCGGCTGTCACCATCCGAGCGAAGCGCATCAGGTGCCGTTCCTGATCTGTGACGTGTGCGCGGGCGCGGTCGAAATTTGCGACGAGCGCGTGTCCAAGCTCCTCGGCGAGCAGGCGCGCGAGCACGGTTTCAAGGCACGCGCGCAGACGCTCGAAGTCCACGGCGTTTGCGAGGATTGCCGCGATACGGCGGTTGCTTCGCGGCAATAGGCAATAGATTAAGAGTGATTCTCTCGCAGAGACGCGGAGAGCGCAGAGGAAAGCGCTCCTATTCAAGAAGCTTTTTCGCTTTTCTCTGCGATCTCCGCGTTCCCTGCGAGAAATTCGCTTTTCTCAATGCACCGCTGGCGCGTCGATGCGCCGCTCGGTTTCCGCATCGAACAAGTGCAAGCCTGAAGGCTTGACTCCGAATTCGAGCATCGCGCCCGCCTCGGGCAGCGCCTGCGGCGGTACGCGTACGACCAGCGGCTTGTCGTCGTAGCGAAGATTCAGAAAGATCTCGTTGCCGACCGGCTCGACGACTTCGAGCTTCGCGGCAAGCGACGCATGTCCGTTGCCGAGCACGAGATCTTCCGGACGCAGGCCGACGATGAGCTCGCGCCCGATCTGACGCGAGAAATCTGGCGCTCCCGCCGCCGACGGCAAGCGCAGCGCGGTCGAACCCAGCATCAGCTTCACGCCATCGTCCGCGACAACGCGACCGCGGAAGAAATTCATCGCAGGGCTGCCGAGAAAGCCGGCGACGAAAACGTTCGCGGGTTTCTCGTAAAGCCGCATCGGCGTGTCGATCTGCTGAATCTCGCCGGCTTTCATCACGACGATGCGCCGGCCGAGCGTCATCGCTTCGATCTGATCGTGCGTGACATAGATCATCGTGGTATCGAGCTGGCGATGCAGCTTGGCGATCTCGACGCGCGTCGTCAGGCGCAGCTTCGCATCGAGATTCGACAGCGGCTCGTCGAGAAGGAACACCGCGGGTTTTCGCACCAGCGCGCGACCGAGCGCCACGCGCTGGCGCTGTCCACCGGAAAGCTGCGCGGGACGTCGATCGAGCAGGCGTTCGAGATCGAGCATCTGCGCGGCTTGCTTGACGCGCTCGCGGGTTTCTTCGCGCGGCGTTCCGCGCAAGGTCAAGCCGAACGCGAGATTCTCGGCGACCGTCATGTGCGGATACAGCGCGTAATTCTGGAACACCATCGCGATGTCGCGGTCGCGCGGCGCGACGTCATTGACGACGCGATCGCCGATCGCGAGCGTGCCGGACGTGATCGATTCCAAACCGGCGATCATGCGCAGCAAAGTGGACTTGCCGCAGCCCGAAGGCCCGACCAGAACCAGCAGCTCGCCGTGCGCGGCATCGAAGGTGGCGCCGGCCACCGCCACGTGGCCGTTGTCGTAGACCTTTCGCACCGAATCGAGCCGCACGGCCGCCATGCTTTATCCTCGTCGTCTGACCGGTCCGTCGTGCTGGCGGTCCGGGCGCCAGAGTGCCAAATGCCGACTCGATCGGCTATCCTGCGCTATTCCAATGTAAACGTTTTCATCCCTTCGCCGCCAGAGCTCGGCAAACTGGGGAACCGATGAATCAGAACTACGAATTTCCCCAGGGATTTCTGTGGGGTAGCGCAACTTCCGCCTATCAGATCGAGGGCTCGCCGCTGGCCGATGGAGCCGGCCCCAGCATCTGGCATCGTTTCGTGCGCACGCCGGGTATGGTCAAGGACGGCGACACCGGCGACATCGCCTGCGATCACTATCGGCGCTTCAAAGACGACATCAAGCTGATGCACTCGCTCGGTTTGAAAGCGTATCGCTTCAGCATCGCCTGGGCGCGCGTGCTGCCCGAGGGCAAGGGCTGGGTCAATCCGCTTGGCCTCGATTTCTATGAACGCCTCGTCGACACGCTGCTCGAGCACGGCATCGAGCCGCTGGCGACGCTGTATCACTGGGATCTTCCGGCTGCGCTCGACGATCGCGGCGGCTGGCTCAATCCCGACATCGCTCATTGGTTCGCCGACTACGCCTCGGCGTGCTATCGCAGGCTCGACGGTCGCGTAAAGAAATGGGCGACGCTCAACGAGCCGTGGGTCGTCACCGACGGCGGCTATCTGCACGGCGCGCTCGCGCCCGGACATCGAAATCGCTTCGAAGCGCCGATCGCGAGCCATCATCTGTTGCGCTCGCACGGCGCGGCGGTGAAGGCGTATCGCGCCGAAGGCAAGCACGAAGTCGGCATCGTCGTGAATCTCGAGCCGAAATATCCCGCCTCGGATTCCGTCGAGGATCGCGCCGCGACGACGCGCGCCGACGCGTACATGAATCGCCAATACCTCGATCCGGTGTTCAAAGGCGAATATCCGCCCGAGCTCAAGGAAATCTTCGGCGAAGCGTGGCCCGAGTGGCCGCAAGAGGATTTTGATCTGATCCGCCAACCGATCGATTTTCTCGGTGTCAACTACTACACGCGCAACGTCACTCAGTACGAACCGAACGCGTGGCCGCTCAAGGCGGGCCCGAAGCGCCAGTACGCGACCTACACCGAAACCGGTTGGGAAGTATTCCCGCAAGGCCTCACCGACACGCTGACCTGGGTGCGCGACCGCTACGGAAATCCGCCGGTCTACATCACCGAGAATGGCTCTGCGTTCTACGATCCGCCGATCGCGGAAAGCGAAACGCTGGAAGATCCGCTGCGCGTCGACTACCTGCGCAAGCATCTTCGCGCCGTGCACACGGCCATCGCGCAAGGCTGCGACGTGCGCGGCTACATGGCGTGGTCGCTGCTCGACAATCTCGAATGGTCGCTCGGTTTTTCCAAGCGCTTCGGCATCGTGCACGTCGATTTCAAGACGCAGAAGCGCACGCCGAAAGCGAGCGCGCGGCTGTATTCGAAAATCGTGGCGTCGAACGGAAAGGTGTTGAGCGACGCCTGAGTTCGTTTCGACGCGATGCGGAATGACGGATGATGCGGCGATAGCGGCGCGATCCGCCGCAATGATCGGAGCCATTTGCTCTCGGAGTCACTGTCCAGTGCACGACACCCTTCTACTCTTCGGCGCAACCGGCGATCTCGCAGCCCGCCAGCTGTTTCCGTCGGTACTGCACCTTCTGCGCGACCGCCTGCTGCCGACCGAATTCCGCATCGTCGCCGTCGCGCGCCACGCCTACGACAGCGAGGCGTTCCGCGCGTGGTTCGGCGAGCGCCTGTCCGCCGACGGCGCCGACGCGGCGACGCTCGGCGACCTCCTGCGCCGCATCGAGTATGTCCATTGCGATCTGTCCGACCCGCCGGCGATTGCCGTCGCGCTGAAGGACATCGGCTCCGGCCGCTGCGTGAGCTACCTCGCGACGCCGCCGTATCTCTTCGTTCCGATCGCGCAGGGCCTCAAGCAAGCAGGCCTCCTCGACGATCCTTCGCGCCTGGTGATCGAGAAACCGATCGGCAGCGATCTCGAATCCGCGCGTGCGATCAACGCCGCGATCGCTGCCTGCATCAGCGAAGAGCGCGTGTTCCGCATCGATCATTACCTCGGCAAGGCGGCGGTGCAGAATCTTCTTGCGTTGCGCTTCGGCAACACCTTGCTCGAAGCGGTCTGGCATCACCGCTGGATCGAATCGGTCGACATCCTCGTCGCCGAAACCGCCGGCGTCGACGGTCGCGAAAGCTATTACGCCGATTACGGAGCGCTGCGTGACATGGTGCAGAACCACGTGCTGCAGCTGCTGTGCCTCATCGCAATGGAGCCGCCGGCGTCGCTCGACGCGGCCGTGCTGCGCGACGAGAAATTGAAAGTGCTGCGCTCGCTGCGTCCGTTCCGCGCCGACAGCGCGCCGTTCGATTCCGTGCGCGGCCGCTACGAAGCGGGACTCGTCGGTGGCGAGCCCGTGCGCGGATTCTCGCTGCAATCCGTGCAAGGCCGCGAGCCGGTCGAAACCTTCGTCGCGCTGCGCGCATCGATCGACAACTGGCGTTGGGCCGGCGTGCCGTTTCGCCTCGTCACCGGAAAGCGCCTCGCCGAACGCGTCACGCAGGTCGTCGTCACGTTCCGCCCGACATCGCATTGGCTCTTCGAGAAACCACGCCGCGAGCGCGCGACGCCGAACCGTCTCGTGCTGCGCCTGCAGCCGCACGAGAACATCGAGCTCGAGCTCATGAGCAGCCTCGCCGGATCCGAATGGGGTGCGCTCGAACTGAAACCCGTGCCGCTGGATCTCTCGCTGCCCGTCACGAACCGGCGCATTGCCTACGAGCGCCTCCTGCTCGACGCGCTCAACGGCAACTCGACTCTGTTCGTGCGCAGCGACGAAGTCGAAGCCGCGTGGGCCTGGATCGACAGCATCATCGCTGCGTGGCGCGAAGCCGAAACACCGATCCTGCCGTACATGGCCGGCTCGTGGGGACCGGCACCTGCGGCGAATTTCCTGCCGCAGACTCCGTTGCGCGCCGCCGGCGCGCCGCGCGAACGACGCGTGCCCGCATGAAGGACGCGACGCGCGGAACCGTGCTGCTCGCCGATGTCGGCGGCACCAACGTGCGTTTTGCGCTGGCCGATACCGAGCGCGCGCAGCCGCTTCTCGGCAACAGCATCCGGCGCTATCGCGTCGCCGATTTCGCCAGCTTCGGCGATGTCGCGCGCGCCTATCTCGACGCGCTCGGCGCCGAGCCGCATCGCGGCGTGTTCGCGTTTGCCGGACAAATCCGCGATGGCGAAGTGCAAGTCACCAATCACACGTGGACGGTGTCGAGCGAGCGCGTGCGGCGCGAGCTTTCGCTGGAACGCCTCGACTTCATCAACGATTTCGCCGCGATGAGTCTCAGCGTCCCGCTGCTCGGCGAGACCGATCTGCGCGCAATCGGCCGCCCGCCCGCGCCGCGTCTCGAAGGCACGAAAGCGCGCACCTTCGCCGTGATCGGCCCCGGCACCGGCCTTGGCGTCGGCGCGCTGCTGCTGCGCGACGGCCGCGCCTCCGCTCTCGAAACCGAAGGCGGCCACACCAGCTTCGCGCCGCGCACCGAAGAAGATTTCGAAATCCTGCGCTGGCTGACCGCGCGCTTCGGCCGCGTGTCGAACGAGCGTCTTCTCTGCGGCAGCGGCTTGTCGAACCTGCACGAGGCGCTCGGACATATCCATTCGACCTTCGAAGAACGCCTCGCGCCCGAAGAGATCACGCGCCGCGCATCCGAAGGCAGCGATGCCGGCTGTGTGCGCGCCGTCGAAATCTTCTGCGAGCTGCTCGGCGCCGTCGTTGGCGATTTCGTGCTCGCGTTCGGCGCGTGGGACGGAGCATATCTCGCCGGCGGGCTGCCGCCGCTGATGCTGCCGTGGCTCGAACGCGGAGGATTCCGCAGGCGCTTCGAGGACAAAGGCCGGTTCGCCGATTCGATGGTGCATATTCCGAGCGTCGTGATCCTGCATCCGGATGCCGGGCTTCTCGGCGCGGCGGTGCATGCGATCGGCACGAGCGGACGCCTCGCTTCGCGCTCCGCCGTCGCGAGCGAAGCGTGAACGGCACGCGCGCATCGCGCATCGTCTGGCACGAGGACGCGGACGAATCCGCTTGGATCGCGCACGCTGCCGCAGCGATCGCGGACGCGCTGCGCGCTTCGCTCGCAGAATCCCATCGCGTGCGTCTTCTTCTTTCCGGAGGAAGCACACCGGAACCCGTGCATCGCGCGCTCGCCGAAGAAACGCTGGACTGGTCGCGAGTCATCGTCGGCCTCGTCGACGATCGCGATGTCGATCCGGACGACGCCGGCAGCAACGCGCGCCTCGTGCGCGAAACATTTCTGATCGGACGCGCCGCCGCTGCGCACTTCGATGAATTGCGTCCGCGTGCGCAAGCACCAGACACGGCAGTTGCGCAGGCGAATGCGCGCTGGCGCGAACAGGCGTCGGCACCGATCGCCGCCGCCGTGCTCGGCATGGGCGACGACGGGCATACGGCTTCGCTTTTTCCCGGCACGGCCGATCTCGAACGCGCGCTCGCATCGCGTGAGCCGTACGTCGCGTTCGACGCGAAAGGCTGCGTGGGCGCCGGTATCTATCCGCGGCGCATAACGCTGACTCCGCTCGGGCTCGCCGAATCGAAACAGCGTTTTCTCTTGCTGCGCGGCCGCGGCAAGCGCGACATCTTCCAGCGCGCGCTCGAAAGCGGCGACGTGCGTGACTTGCCGATTCGCACAGCCATTGATTTGAGCGGAGCGCCGCTCCAAGTTTACTGGTGCCCGTGAAGACGACGCCGCTCGCCGGCGACAAGACGACGCGCACGCCATTCGGGCCCAGCCATTACGCGAACAGGTAGCCATGCCCATGCATCCCCGCATCGAAGAAGTCGCCGCACGCATCCGCGAACGCAGCGGACCCACGCGCCGCGCGTACATCGATCAGATCGAGGCCTCGAAGACGCGCGAGCCGCATCGAAAGCGCCTCTCCTGCGGCAATCTCGCCCACGGATTCGCGGCGAGCGGTCCCGCCGACAAGCTCGCGCTCAAATCGACGCGCGCTCCGAACATCGGCATCGTCACCGCGTTCAACGACATGCTGTCCGCGCACCAGCCGTTCGAGACCTATCCCGCGATCATCAAGGACGCGGCGCGTTCCGCGGGAGCGACCGCGCAGGTTGCCGGCGGCGTGCCCGCGATGTGCGACGGCGTGACGCAAGGCCAGATCGGCATGGAGCTTTCGCTCTTCTCGCGCGACGTTATCGCGCAGGCGACCGGGATCGCGTTGTGCCACGACATGTTCGACAGTGCGTTGTGTCTTGGCGTCTGCGACAAGATCGTGCCGGGTCTCCTGATCGGCGCGCTCGCGTTCGGGCATCTTCCGGTCGTGTTCGTGCCCGCAGGCCCGATGACGACGGGTCTTTCGAACAAGAAGAAAGTCGAAGTGCGCGAACGCTACGCCGCCGGCCAGGCGACACGCGAAGAATTGCTCGAGATGGAATCCGCGTCGTATCACGCGCCCGGCACGTGCACGTTCTACGGCACGGCGAACTCGAACCAGATACTGCTGGAAGCGATGGGACTTCAGTTGCCGGGCACATCGTTCGTCAATCCGGGCACGCCGCTGCGCGAAGTGCTGACGCGCGCCGCGGCCGTGCGCGCGGCGGAAATCACCGCGCTCGGCAACGATTATCGTCCGATCGGCCGCCTCGTCGACGAGCGCGCGATCGTCAACGCGATCGTTGCTTTGCTCGCGACCGGCGGCTCGACCAATCACACGATCCATTTCGTCGCAGTTGCGCGCGCGGCCGGATTGATCGTGACCTGGGATGATTTCGACGCGCTCGGCGAAGCCGTGCCGCTGCTTGCGCGCGTCTATCCGAACGGCGACGCCGACGTGAACGGTTTCCAGGCCGCTGGCGGCACCGCGTTTGTGTTCCGCGAGCTGCTCGATGCGGGGCTGATGTTCGATCTCGACACGATCGTCGCCGAGGGATCGCGCGCATACACGCGCGAAGCGCGACTTTCCGGCGCTTCGCTGGCGTACGCCGATGTTACGGCGAAGAGCAGCGATGAAACCATCATCCGACCGGTTTCGAATCCGTTCGAGGCGACCGGCGGATTGCGCCTCGTGCGCGGCACGCTCGGCAATGCGCTCTCGAAAGTCTCGGCGGTCAAACCCGAGCACCGGAAGATCGAAGCGCCGGCCGTCGTGGTCGATGATCCCGCGGAGCTCCGCGCGCGACACAAATCCGGCACGCTGCCGCGCGATTTTGTCGCGGTCGTGCGCTATCAAGGCCCGCGCGCGAACGGCATGCCGGAAATGCACAGCCTGATGCCGCTGCTCGGCATGTTCCAGAACCAGGGCCGCCGTGTCGCCCTGGTGACCGACGGTCGGCTTTCCGGCGCGTCGGGCAAGGTGCCCTCCGCGATCCACGTAACGCCCGAAGCTGCGGTCGGCGGCGCGATCGCGCGCGTGCGCGACGGCGACATGATCAAGCTCGACTGCGAAGGCGGCAGCCTCGAGCTCGTCATCACCGAAGATGAATGGAATGCGCGCCGGCCCGCCGGAAACACGGCGCCGGCGGGCCAGGATCTCGGCCGCTCGCTGTTCGCCTACAACCGCTCGAATGTCAGTCCTGCCGACGAAGGCGCATTGTCGATCTCGTGCGGTTTCATGCCGCTCCACGATCAACGCGGCGACGACGAGTACGATATCGGCCGGATCACGGCGCACGCGCCGTTCGAAGCGAGGGACGCGTGATGGCGATCGACACCGCATCGTTCGAAGCGAGCCAGCGCGCCGCGATCGATCTCTTGCGCGAAACGCGCGTGCTGCCGGTTGTCACTGTCGATTCGGCGGAGCAGGGCGTCGCCACTGCGCGCGCATTGCTCGAAGGAGGGCTCACTGCGATCGAAGTGACCTTGCGCACGCCGGCGGCGCTCGATGCGATCGCTGCGATCAGACGCGAAGTGCCCGGCATCGCGCTTGGCGTCGGCACGGTATTGAACACGCGCCAGATCACGCAATCGCGCGATGCAGGCGCTGCGTTCCTGGTGACGCCCGGCACGCCGCCGGCGCTCGCGCAGGCACTCGCCGAATCGGGTTTGCCAGCGGTGCCCGGCGCGGCGACGCCGAGCGAGCTGATCGCGCTGGCGTCGATCGGGTTTCGGGTCGCCAAGTTGTTTCCGGCCGCGGCGATCGGCGGCGTCGCATTGATCCGTGCGTTGCGCGGGCCGCTCGGTGATCTGTTGTTGTGTCCGACCGGAGGCATCAGCGAAGCTGACGCGCCGGCCTACCTCGCCGAGAAGAATGTCGTCGCGATCGGGGGCTCGTGGATGGTGCGCGCCGATTGGTTGGCGGCGGGGAAGTTCGCGGACGTCACGGAAGCGGCGCGACGCGCGAAAGCGGCCGTGTCTGCGTAGCAACTCTCCGCGGGATGGCCTATTCGATCGTGAGATCGACAGGCAACGCATCGATGCGCAACTCGCCGTTGCGTACGTGCACCGATTTACCGCCGGATCGGACTCGGATTTCGCCGTTATGCGGTCCTGCGAACACGATGCCGCCCGGCGGGACGCGCATGCCATTGCCTTCGATCTTGAGACGAAGCACGCGACCATCGCCCCGCAGCGAATAGCTCAACGCGCCATACGGCGTACGCAGCTTCTCGATCGCGATGCCATCGCCGTCGAGCCATGACGACGGAATGCCGCCGGCGATCACGATCGATTGGTCCGCGGCGCGCTCGTATGCAAAAAGATCCAGCGCCGAGCGGATGAAATCCGACGCGACCCAGCCGTGCGGCATGTCGCCGACGAAGCGCGACTCGCGCGGATCGTGGCCGACGACTTCCGCCCACTGGTTCCACTCGGCGGGGCGGCGGTCGTGCAGGAAGAAGTCGATTGCCTGTTGCGCGCGATCGCGCCAGCCGAGGCGCACGAAGGTGCCGACCGTGCGCCACTCGTAGGGCGTGTAGTCCTTCCACGGTTTGACGCCGTCGCGGCGTTCGGCGAACTGTTTCCAATAGCGCTCGAATGTGTTGTGCAGGAGATCCTGCGGCAGGTTCGACTGCTCGCCGGCGGGCGAGAGTGCGATCGTGGTCGAGGTCGCGTCGAAGTCGCCGAGCTCGGCGCAGCCGGGGAGATAGTCGATGGCGTGGTCGGCGACGCTTTTCCGGATCGACGCATAAAGATCTTCGTGGAATTCGTCGCGTGCTCGCGAAATCCGCGCGGTCGCGCCGGGATCACCGATTGCTGTCGCGATGTGGACGGCGTCCTTGTAGCCGGTCAGTGCCCAGAAATCGTCCCAGTACGAATGCATCGGCTTGGCCGAATAGCCTTCGTGGCTGATCGACGCCGGCATCAGGCCGCGGAACGCAGGATTCGTGTCGCCGCGCTCGCTGGCGCGCAGTTGATCCATGTAGCCGATCGCGCTTTGCACATGCGGCCACATCGCTCGCAAGAGATCGCGATCGCCGGTGTAGCGATAGACCTCGGCGGCGAGGTGGATCAATTCGCCGTGGCTGTCGTTCTCGGGAACGGGATCGGAGCCGCGGCCGTCGACGCAGCACGGCACCTTGCCGTCCTTGAATTGATACGGCGCATACCATTTTAGGTATTCGCGCGCGGCGTCGTTTTGTCCGAGCCGCAGCAGGCCTTCGGACATCATCGCGCCGTCGCGTATCCACGAGCGCGCGTACGAGCGCGTGCCGGGGCGCAGCGCAGCACCGTCACGGCTGATCAGGATGTGCGCGAGCGCGGTGCGCAACGTGTCGGCAAGCGGCTGCGCCGATTTCGGTACGCGAAGGACGACGCGATCGAGCGTGTCGTGCCAGGTGCGGCTTGCGGCTTCCTTTCGCGATGCGATCCATGCGGTCGCATCTTCCGTGTGCGTCGGAGCGCGGGTCGCGCCATCGAGCGGTATTTCGATGCCGATGGTCTTCGAGGCGTGCGGCGGGAGCTCGATGGCGTAGAGCAGCGCGCCGGATGCGAGCCCGGTTTCGTCGTGGATGGCTGGCGTCTCGGAGCCATCCGTTTGCGCGCTCCACAAGCGCAGATGATCGGTATCCATGCCCGCATCGAACGCAGATGCGTGGAACGACGACGGCGTTTCCAGCGCGTACGCGCGCGACGCGCCGTTGACGCGGATGGCGTCGCTGTCGAACGCAAGGTCGCGGATCGGGCTGATGCCACCCGGCGTGTTGAGGAACTGCACGGCGGGATTGACCTGGAACGGGCGCACCGCAAGTGCGAGTGTGATCTTGCGTGGCGCGTCCGATGCGTTCTCGAGCGTGTAGCTCGCGATCAGGCGCGATGCATCGCGTGAGCCTTCTCCGAACGCAGTCGTCGTGAGCTTGAGATCCTTCCACTGCCAGACGACGCTCGGAATCGGCAGGTAGCCGTCTTCGAGCGAGTGCGCGATCGTGACGTCGGCCCAGGACGCGAGCGAATCGCCGTCGATCAGGAACGGTTCGATCGAGAATCCGCCTTTGGCGACTTCGAGCGCGCCGTCTTCGGAGAAAAGCCCGGTCTCATGCCCGCCGTCGATGCCGACGACAGTCCAGTAGGTCTGCTCGTCGTAGAAGCCGCGCGGATACGAGCCGCGTGGCGCGGTCTTCGCGAGCGCAGCGAAGAATGCGTTCGCGGACGCACCGAACGCGAGATCCTCGATCTCGATTTCGCCGAGCGCGTAGGAGCGCGAGGGTCCGTGCAGAGCGAGACGCACGTAACGCGCTTCGGATTCGGGGAGGTACAAGGGATCGACGCCGCCGTTGCCGCTGACGACGCGACGCACCGTGCGCCAGGTGCGCGCGTCGTCGGAAAGCTCGACGTCGTAGCGCGCTGCGAACGCGTCGCCGATCCAGTGCAGAACCAGACCGCCGAATTCGCGCGAGGTGCCGAGATCTAGCGTGAACGTCTGTTCGGAACCGCGCTTGGGATCGCTGCGCCACGCGGTTTTCGCGTCGCCGTCGATCGCGTTCTCCGGCTTGTCGCTTCCGAGCGATGACGAGGCTTTGGCGATGGGCTTAGGCAATGTCGCGGGCGGCGGCGGAATCTCGCGCAGCGTCAGGCGATCGAAGCAGACTTCGCCGCTGCCGCCTGTGCCCGCGTAGATTGTGAATTCGAGCGCGGCGCTGTGCTTGAGCGTGCGATCGGCGATGGGTCCCCAGGCGAATCCGATCTGGCGCTTCTTGTACTTGATGTCCTGCCATTCGCGCGGAAACGAAAACTCGGGTTTGTTGACCCACCAGACGTTCTCGTTCTTCTCGTCGGCGACTTTGAACTGCAACGCGTTGTCCTGCGCATTGCCGCGGATGCGGAATGCGAATTCGTAGTTGTCCGGATAATCGATCGGCAGCGCGCGGCGCACGCCGGCGTAACCGGAGACGCCGTGAAAATCGAAATCGAGGCAGAGCGCATTGTCGTCCTTACGCAGTTTCGCCGTGATCTGGTCGGAGGCGACGGCGGTCCAGCCGGAGATGTCCTTGAAATCGTCGAGCGTTCGCGCGGGCGTCGCGGCGAATACCTCCATCGAGGCCAGGAAGAGCAGTGCGGCGAGCAGCGACGATGACCGATATTTCGCGGTCATCCCTTGACGCTCCCGAGCAGGAGGCCTTGCAGGTAGTGACGTTGCAGCACGAGGAAGAGCACGAGCACGGGCACGATCGTGACGACCGAGCCCGCCATCATCAGCTCGTTGTCCTGCACGTGCTCGCGCGAGAGTCCGGCGATCGCGACGGGCGCGGTCTGCCAGGCCTGATCGCTGAGGACGATCAGCGGCCACATGAAATCGTTCCAACTCGCTAGGAAGGTAAAGATCGCGAGCGTGATGACGATGGGTTTCAGGAGCGGCAGCACGATCGTGACGAAGATTCGCCATTCGCCGGCGCCGTCGATGCGCGCGGCTTCGAGCAACTCGTCTGGGATCGAGCGCGCGTACTGGCGCACGAGGAAGATGCCGAACACGCCGGCCATGGCCGGGACGATGACGCCGCCGTAGCTGTTGACGAGACCGAACCATTTCATGATCAGGAACAGCGGAATCATCGCGACCTGTGCGGGAATCACGAGCGCGCCGAGCAGCGTGCTGAAGAGGCGATCGCGACCGGCGAACTTGAGCTTGGCGAACGCGTAGCCTGCGGCGAGATTGAAAAGGAGCGACAGTAGCGTGATCGCGGTCGCGATCAGAAGACTGTTGAAGAGATAGCGGCCCATGCCGGCGCGCTCGAACAATTCGTGATAGTTCGCGAGAGTCGCTTCGCGCGGCAGGATCGGCGGAGGCATCGAGCTCGCTTCGCCCGCGTGCATGAACGAAACGGACAGCATCCAGAGAAGAGGAAACAGCGCGAAGAACGCGAAGGCGATCAGCGCGGCGTTGACGGCGATGGAATTCAAGCGCGCTTTCATGCAGCGTCCCGGCGCCGGTCGAGGCGCAGCAGCAGGAATGTCGCGGCGAGGATCAGCGCGAACAGAAGGAACGCGATCGCCGAGGCGCGGCCGAGGCTCCACCACGTGAAGCCTTCCTCGTACATGAAATAGAGGACGCTGACGGTGCTTTGCAGAGGATCGCCGCGCGTCATGACGTAGGGTTCGGCGAAGAGTTGGAAGTAGCCGGAGACCGTGATGATCGATACGAGCAGCAGCGAAGGCCGCAGCATCGGCAGCGTGACGTGGCGGAACGTCTGCGTGAATGAAGCACCGTCGATGTGCGCGGCTTCGTAGAGATCGCGCGGGATGCTCTGCAGCGCGGCGAGCAGGATGATCATGTTGTAGCCGAAGTTCTTCCACACCGCGAACAGGATGATCGCGGGCATCGACCAATGCGGATCGCCGAGCCAGTCGATCGGTGCGATTCCGAACTTGGCGAGCGCGTAGTTGATGAGGCCGTAGCGCGTGTGGAAGAGATAGCGCCAGATCATCGCGACCGCGACGACGGTGGTCACTACCGGCGCGAAGAGTGCGGTGCGGAAAAATCCCTTCCAGCGCGCGAGCTTCGAATCGAGCAACAGCGCGGCGCCGAGCGAAACGGCGATCGACAGCGGCACGCCGACCAGCACGAAATAGAACGTGTTGCCGAGCGACTTCCAGAACAGCGGCGTCTTCAGGACATCGATGTAGTTGCCGAGTCCGACGAAGCGCAGGTTGCGAAGATCGGAGAGCGCATAAAGATCGAAATCGGTGACGCTGAGCGCGAGCGCGGCCAGCACCGGAACGAGAAAGAACGCGCCGATGACGATCAGCGCAGGCGCGACGAACGTCCAGGCGGCACGGCGCTCGTTCATTGCGTCGTGCCTTTGGCCAGCATCCAGCGGCGCTTGTCGAGGATCGCGTCGGCGCGCGCGTCGAGATCGCGCAGTACCTGATCGGAGGTTTGTCCGCCGCGGATGGCGCGTTCGGCGGCGAGGCGCAATTCCTGCGCGATGCGTTCCCACTCGGGCACTTTCGGCGTCGGCTTGACGCGCTCGAGCTGGTCGCGGAACGCCTTGGCATATTCGTCGCCGGCGAGCTCGGGATCGTTCCAGGCGCTGCGCCGCGGCGGCAGATCGCCGGTCAACGCGTGGAAGCGCACTTGCTGCTCGGGCGCCGAGAGGAACTGAATCAGCTGCCAGACTTCGGCTTTGTGCTCGGAGTTGGCGAACATCACGAGGCTGCTGCCGCCGCCGATCGCGGCGCCCGGACCGTCCGGTCCCGGCAACGGCGCGGTGCCCCAGTCGTCGGCGAGCGCGGGCGGCAATCGACGCTTGAACTCGCCGACGTTCCAGGGTCCGGTGATGTAGAACGTGAAGAAGCCTTTCGCGAATTCATCCCAGACGTTCGAGATTTCGGTGTTACTCATCGGCGGCGCCCAGCCGCTCTTGAACATCGCGACGTAGAAATCGAACGCACGGCGGAATCCTGCGCTCTGGAAGTTGCCGCGCGTGTCGTTGTCGCGCAGCAGCGGATCGGGGCTTTGCACGGCGAGATTCAGCAGCGGCTCGAATTCGTTGAGCGGCAGGAAGATCGCGTAATTGCCGGCGCCGGCGTTCGCCTTCACGGCGGCGAGCGCGCGCTTCCAGGTTTCCCAGTCGCGCGGCGGCTCGGGAAAGCCTGCGCGAGCGAGGAGATCCTTGCGATAGAACACGAGACGCGTGTCGATGTACCACGGCACGCCGTAGAGACGATCGCCGATGACGTTCGAGTCCCAGATGCCGGAGAAATAATCTTCGCGCGGGATTGTCTTAGTCGAATCGACGTAAGGCTGCAGCGGCTCGAGCGCGCCGAGCATCGCGAGCTCCGGAATCCATGTGTTGCCGAGCTGGGAAAGATCCGGGAGCGCGTCGCCGGCGAATGCGGTGAGCAGTTTTTCATGCGCGGCGGTCAGCGGCATCTGCTGCACGACGACATGGATCTTCGGATGCTCGCGCTCGAAATCCTTGAGAAGCTCCTGCACGACTTCGCCTTCGCGGCCGATCGTCCAGAACTTGATGAGGGTGACGTCCGAAGCGCGGTCGCTGCACGCGGCAACCATCACGCACAGCAAAACGATGGCGATGCTGCGCGCGACGTCGCTCATTGCGCGCTGGCAGCGGCTGCCGGCTGCTGCTGCTCGTCGAGCCAGCCGCCGGTGAATCCGGCGCGCTGCAGCCCGCGGCGGATGTACGGATTCTTGCGCATGACCTTCCAGACGAAGTCGTCGCGGTAATTCTCGATCATCGCGATGATCGGCCCCTGGTCGATGCCGATGTAGTCGCTGGCGACCCAGCCGAAGCCCGGGATCAGATTGCCGGTCTTGAGCGGGACGTCGTAGGTGAAGCTCGGATTGAACGCGTCGAGGAATCCGTAGGTCGAATAGATCTGCGGACCGAACTGATTGTGCATCTCCTCGACCGCCGGGATCACGATCTCGGGCGCGAACGGCAGCGAGGCCGCAGCGGCGGTCGGTGCGATCGTGCCGTCGTCGAACACGTCGGCAAGGCCCACGCCGCGCGCGGAATAGTGGCGGAACGCGCGCGGCTTGCCGCCGAAATCCTGCTCGGTGCCGGCGGGGCCGTCGCTCGCGGTCCAGCCCCAGACGTTCTCGCCGTAGAGCTTCCAGCCCATCGGGTTCGCGATCGCGTAGGCGCGCTGCGCGTAGGTCGCGCGGCGGCTGTTCTCGAAATAATCGAAGCCGCGCTCGCGCATGTACTTGTCCTGGATGCCGCGGAAATCGATCCAGACGTGCGAGTACTGATGGCCGAGCATCGGTCCGAAGCCGAGATACTCCTGCTGCTGGAACGTGCCCCAGGCGCGCTCGTAGGTTTTGGTCCACGCCGTCCACGCGTCGGTGCCGATGCCTTGCGTGGGCGATCCGAGCGCAAGCACGTAGAGCAGCATGCCTTCGTTGTAGCCTTGCCAGTCGTACGGGATATAGCCTTGCTTGGGCATCCATCCCATCGAGATCAGCGGCGCGCGCACCTGCATCCACGGCCACTCGACGCGCCGGTAGATCGTGTCGGCGAGGCGGCGGATTTCTTTCTCGTCCGGCGTGTCCTGATCGAAGTACGACTGCGAGAACAAAACGCCGCCGAGCATCAGCGCGGTGTCGACCGACGAAAGCTCGACCCAATCCTTATAACGCGCGCCGGTCTTGAGATCGATGAAGTGATAGAAGAATCCGTGATAGCCGGCCATGCCTTCGGCGCGCGAGCCTTGCGGCGCACCTTCGAGGAAACGCAGCGTGAGGAGCGTGCGCTCGATGGCCTGGTCGCGCGTGACGTAGCCGCGCTCGACGCCGATGCCGTAGGCGGTGAGGCCGAAGCCGATAGCGGCGACGCTCGCGAAAGGCTCGGTGTACGGATAGCGATCCGGCACGAGGCCGTTGTCGGGATTCGCCGTTTCCCAGAAATAGTTGAACGTGCGCCGTTCGAGATCGTCGAACATCGGCGTCAGCGGCGGACGCAGCAGCGGCGTGACTTGGGCGCGCGGAGCGGGTTGTTCGGTGTCGCTGTGGCGACAGCCGATCGCGACGAGCGCGAAGCAGCAGCAGAAAAGGAAAGCGCGCCAGAATCGCTGGGTCGTCATTGTGGATATCAAAATCGGAAATGGTGTTCGGGGAATCGGCGGCCGGCAGAGCCCGGTGCCGTCGGCGGGCAGCGCATAGACCGCGATCGCGCCGGGTGGTTCCGCTTTTCGAGGCCGGATGCGCGCATTTTCATACGGCGGGCGCCTTGCAATAGCGGTCGATGAATGCCTGGTGCATCGGCATCGCGGCGACGCAGTTGTCGATCACGCGCTTGACGCTCGCGACGAGGCCGCGCAATTCCTCGAGAGGAATCAGGTCCACGGCCGGATGATAGCGCTTCGGATCGACATGCTGGCCGATCATCACCTGGACCCAGCTCGTGATCGCGAACATTTCCTCGGCTTCGCGGAAGAAGCGGCCGCTGTCGCGGAAGAGGCGCATGTTGTTTTCGAGCGGCTCCGGAATCGACATCGTGCGGCAGTAGTTCCAGAACGGCGTGTCGTCGCGCATCGTCGCGTGATAATGCAGGATCAGGAAATCGCGGATGCGCTCGAACTCGAACGCGGCCTGCGCGTTGTAGCGGTCGATGACGACCGGGCTGAATCCCGAATCAGGAAAGAGATTGATCAGCCGCGCGATGCCGGACTGGATCAAATAGATGCTGGTCGATTCGAGCGGCTCCATGAAGCCGCTGGCAAGACCGACGGCGACGCAGTTCTTGATCCAGAACTTCTTGCGCATGCCGGTCGTGAATTTGAGAACGCGCGGCTCGGCGAGCGCGGGACCATCGAGATTCTTCAAAAGCGTCGCGGCCGCTTCGTCGTCGCTGATGTACTTACTCGAATAGACGTAGCCGTTGCCGGTGCGATGCTGCAGCGGAATGCGCCATTGCCAGCCGGATTCGCGCGCGGTCGAGCGCGTGAACGGCGTCGGCGGTCCTGCATTCTGGCTCGGCACCGCCATCGCGCGATCGCAGGGCAGCCAGTGCGTCCAGTCGTCGTAGCCGGCGTGCAGCGCCTGCTCGATGAGGAGGCCGCGAAAGCCGGAGCAGTCGATGAAAAGATCGGCCGCGATGCGCTCGCCGCTTTCGAGAACGACGGCGTCGATGAATCCGTCTTCGGCGCGCAATTCAGTGCGCACCACCTTGCCTTCGATGCGCTTGACGTCGCGCGCTTCGGAATAGGCGCGAAGATAACGTGCGTAGAGGCCGGCGTCGAAGTGATATGCGTACGCGATGTTCGCAAGCGGCGAAGTCGGCGGAACGTCGGTCGCCGGCGCCATGAACTTGCCGAGCGGAGCCGCCGCGGTGTTGAGCGAATACGCGCCGAGATCGCTGGCTTCGCCCATGCCGAGCGCCTTCAGCCAGTATTGATGGAACGGCAGCAAGCCGTAGTCGTGTCCGATCGTGCCGAAGCCGTGGATGTAGCGATCGCCGATGCGGCCCCAGTCGACGAACTCGATGCCAAGCTTGAATGTGCCTTGCGTCTTCTTGACGAAATCGATCTCGTCGATCTCGAGGATCTTGTTGAAGAGCTTCAAATGCGGAACGGTCGCTTCGCCGACGCCGACCGTGCCGATCTCTTCGGATTCGACGAGACGGATCGTGTAGCCGCGGCCGAGCACCTTGGCCAGCGCCGCGGCGGCCATCCAGCCGGCCGTGCCGCCGCCGATGATCGCGATGTCCTTGATGGGGTTTTCGTTCATGCGTCGGCGCCGGCTCCCGGAAAAACAAAGCCCGCGCAGCGGGCTTTGTTGGTTGCCGGGTTCATCGAAGGCTCGATCGTTCCCGTTGTCGACATTTCCTAGAACCGGAATCCGGCCTGCAGCTTGATCGTGCGCGGCACGCCGGTGATGTTGCCGGTCGTGAGGTATTCCGCACGCGAGTTGGTGACCACGCCGTTGTTGGTCAGCAGCACGTCGGAGTAGTTCTTGAAGTTGAACACGTTGAGGAAATCCAGGCGCACGTAAAGCACGACGCCGGCCGTCATGTCGATGTTCTTGCTGATCGCCAGATCAAGCGTTCGATAGCCGAACGCCTTGCCGCCGAAGCCGATGCTCTGGCCTCCGGGCGTCGCCGCGATCGGCGTGCAATGGCTGCCGGTCGGGAAATAGATCCCGTCCTGCACATAGCAGCCGATGTCGTTGTGCGGGATCGGCGTCGCCAGCGTGACCTTGCCGGAGAACACCATGTCCCAGGGTCCGTCGATCGAGCCGGCGGCGACGAAGCGATGTTTGGAAGCCGCGTTCGAATCGATGAACGGATACTGGTGGATCGTTTCTTCGTCGAACGCGTAGTGCTCGTTGATGTCGCGGTTCTGCTCGGCGTCGGTGTACGTGTACGCCATCGATACGCTCCAGCCCGAATCCTTCGTGTAGGGCTTCTCGGCGGAGAGCAGCAGCTGCGTCGTCTTGGTCTCGATGCCGTTGTTGCCGATGATCAGGCTGCCGAAGCCCGGAATGCCGTTGCCCCAAGGCTGGCCGCCGTTCACCCAGAAAGAGCCGTCCGGATAGCGGTTGCCGAGCGTGAACACCAGGCCGTCCTTGCTGAGGATGCGCGCGACCGCCGCGCTGGTATTCCAGTCGCCGACCTTGTTGCGCATGCCGATGCTGAACTGGTCGGAGTAGGGCGTCTTCAGCTTGTTGTTGATCATGTCGACTTCCATGCCCGTGTTGCTGGCCGCGACAAGCTGCTGAAGATTCTGCAGGCCCTGCAGATAAATCGGATCCCATGCGACGCAGGTCGGCGACGGATCGCAGGGACGTTCGGGCGTATTGAAGAAGATGTTGTATTGCGGCAGCGCCGACTTGGTCTGCTCGAGCTGCAGGTAGTCGTAGAGATCGCGATCGTAGGCGCGGCCCGCACCGCCGAAGATCACGTGCTCTTCGTCGCCGTTCAAGTCGTACGAGAAACCGAGACGCGGCTGGAACTGATCCTTCGGCGCGTTGCGGTTGTGGCCGTTGCTGATGTAGTCGTTGACGTTGACGCCGCCGAGCGCGAGGCTCTGCGCGTAGGTCTGTCCGGCCGGTGCGTTCGGATCCTGGCTGTTGAGCGCGGCGACGACGTTTGCCGGCGTCACGTAGTCGAGGTACGAGGGCGTTTCCTCGTAGTCCCAGCGCACGCCGAGATTCAAGGTCAGCTTCTCGTTGACGACCCAGTCGTCCTGCACGTAGACGCCGTACTGCTTGTTGCTCGATTTCGCGGTAGGGCTGAGGCCCGGCACCGGATTGGTGAAGAACGCCTTGTAGGGAATGTCCGCGGTGCCATCGGGATTGACGTCGAAGTAGAACTGCGGGTTGATGTTGAGCGCGTCCTGCGCGGTCAGGTCCACCTTCTTGAACTTGGCGCCGACCTTGACCGTGTGATCGCCCATCCAGTTGAGATCGGTGAACGTCAGGTTGTCGGAGATCGAGGGACCTTTCTGGCCCTTGTTCTGCGTCGCCAGCGGCGAGGACGGACCGGTGTCGACGATGGTCGCATCCTGCTGCGGCTGATACGTGTAGACGTAGCCGTTGCCCAGGTTCAGCGCGCTCGGTGAATTGAACGACTTCTCGTGCGTCAGCAAGAGCTCGTTGAACCAATGATCGGAGCTGTGCTGCCAGCGCGCGTCGATGCGCGTGTCGTCGTTCTTGACCAGGATGCTCGACGAGCGCGCCTGCGCGACGCCGATGTTGTCGGCTTGATCCTCGCGGCGCACCTTGCTGCTGATTTCGATTCGGTCCTGATCGGAAAACTCCCAGTCGATCTTGCCGAAGTAGAGATCTTCGGTGAACGGCAGGCTGGACGGTCCGAACTGCGCCACGACGTCGGGCGGCAGGAAGCTTTCGACGCCCGAGACGCCCGGCACGACCGTGATCGGCGTGTCGTAGCGCTTGGCTTCGTAGGTGAAGAAGAAATGCATTTCGTCCTTGATGATCGGACCGCCGAGCGCGGCGCCGTATTCCTTCTCGAACGAGGGCGTCTGCACGCCCGAGGCGATCTCGGACGGCGTCTTCTTGCGATAGTCCTGATTGGTGTAGGTCTCGAACGCTTCGCCGTGGAACTCGTTGGTGCCCGATTTCGTTTCGGCGGTCACCGCGGCGCTCGAGATCTGGTCGTACTCGGCTTTGTAGTTCGAGGTGATGACCTTGTATTCGCCGATCGCGAGCTGCGGGAACGGATTGCCTTGGCTGGCGAACTGGCCGGCGACGCCGCCTTCCTTGACGTAGTTCTTCTGGCCGACGCCGTCGATGAAGACGTTGGTGGAGCTGTCGTTCTGCGCGCCGCCGCGCAGCGAGGTGTGGCCGCTGGAGTCGACGCTGAACACCATGCCCGGCACGGTGTCGGCGAACTCGAGGAAGTTGCGCGTGACCTGCGGGATCGTCTGGATCTGATGCAGCGAGATCGTGCTGCCGACTTCGGAGGTCTTGACCTCGTTCAGCGTCGTCGCGGTGACGGTGACGCCTTCGAGCGTGGTGGCCGTGCCCGATATCGCCGCTCCCGCCACGAGATCGAGCGTGCCGGTCGATGCGACGGTCAGCGTTACGGTTTTCTCGGTGCCGGGTCCGGCGTCGACCTGGTAGGTGCCGGGCGGCAAGCCGACCATGACATAGCTGCCGTCACCCGAGGCCTTGGTGCGCCGCGTCGCGCCGGTCGCGATGTTTTTCGCGGTGATCTCTGCGCTGGCAGGCGCCGAGCCGCGCAAAGTGGCATCGGCGCTCTGCGCCCAGGTCCTGGTCGGCAGGGCCGCCGTCGACGAAATGGTCGCGGCGATCAGCGATACCAGGAGCTTCTTTCTGAGCAGCAACTTGTTCTTCATGGATTCACTCCTCCCATACGGAAACCGGAAATGACTTCGTTGGCATTTTTCATTTTCGAGCGCCCTGCAGCGCCCTTGGATCACCGCAAGACATTCGGATCACGATTTCGCAACTGAGCGGCACCGACGCGGGCCGCTCGACATCGGGTGCTTCGATCTGCATGACCAGCCGTTCCAGCGCATCGCGGCCGAGATCGGCGATGCGCACGCGCACGGTCGTCAGTTGCGGCGACACGAAACGCGCGATCGGGATATCGTCGAAACCGGCCAGCGCGATGTCGTCCGGCACGCGCAGGCCCTTTTCGGTCAACGCGAAAAGACAGCCGAGCGCCATCATGTCGTTGGCCGCGAAGATCGCATCGGGGCGACGGCCGAGCGCGCAGATCGCAAGGCCGGCCTCGTAGCCGGATTCCTCGTTGAAGTCGCCGGGCAGGATCGTCTCGTCGGCCTTGGGAAGCAGGCGAGCCAGCGTTTCGCGATAACCTGCGAGGCGCTCTTCGGCGTCGAAGTTGCCGGAAGGGCCGGCGATGAACGCGATGCTCTCGTGGCCGACGCCGACGAGGTGATTCATCATCGCGATCGCGCCGCCTTGATTGTCGATCGAGAGCGTCGGGAAGTCGGTGTCGGCGAGGCGCGTATTCATCAGCACCGTCGGCAGGCCCGCCGGGATATTCGTCGCGAGCACGCCGTTGTCGCTGTGCGGCGCCATCACGAGAAGGCCGTCGACGCGGCCCTGCAACGTGCGCAGCGCCTCGGCCGCTTCGGACGGCGAGCCGTGCGAGCTCGATACGAGAAGATGCAGTCCGCGCGCACGCGCGGCGGAATCCATGCCGCGGATGAGCTCGGAGAAGAATTCGCCGTAGAGATCCGGAAGCAGAACGCCGATCGTCTGCGTGCGTCGCGTGATCAGGCTGCGCGCGCCGGCGTGCGGGACATAACGCAGCTCACCGGCAATCTCCACGATGCGCTTGCGCGTGGATTCGGTAACGCTTTCGTGACCATTGAGCGCGCGCGAGACCGAGGCGACGGAAACGCCGGCAGCGCGAGCCACATCTTTGATGGTTACGGTCAAGACGTCCCCGTTTATCGAGGGCGCGTCCCGGCGCCGCGATGTAAACGTTTACATCGTGAGGTTTTCGTTGCG